>Ga0180732_1001130_pt1 | contig 17665 bp, 22 predicted proteins | sample KR11_01MetaG_FD_148674 | JGI IMG/M metagenome (GOLD analysis project Ga0180732, IMG submission 148674) | Groundwater microbial communities from the Olkiluoto Island deep subsurface site, Finland - KR11_0.1 MetaG | ecosystem: Environmental > Aquatic > Deep subsurface > Groundwater | place...
CCTGGTTCTCGGCTCGTCTCGATATGCAGAGTGCAGGCAATGTGCTCGATACCGCCGATCGTGAGCGATGGCTGATCGGCGAGACGTTGTGATTTATCCATCGGCCGCATCCTGTTAGGTTCAATTGTCTGCGGCATTCTGCTTTCGCCCAAACGTTTCGCAGTGCTGGCAATGAGCCAACCCGCCGTGCCTCGGCGCGGGGCCATCGAAGATGCGTGAATGTCCGCATGTAAAGTAAACTGTCTCTTGATGCCGCCAGTCTTCCCCGATGATTCTGAGGCGGCGTGTCTCAGTGTCTACGATTTTGCGCAACATCGTCTTGTTCCTTGTGCAAACAAGTGCGGTGGGCCGGAATTGAACCAGCCGTACAGTCCCCCCAGATCCGGGAGCCATGGCCTTGGTCTGGTGACTCACCGCAACGCCCCCGGCCGCCGCTACAGGACGAGAGAGGCCAGCCGTGGCAGCCCCGCTCTCTTTTTGGCGGACCAGGAGCGCAAAAAGAAACGCCGTTCAAACAGTGGAGGGAACCACCAGAAGAAACGGCGCTCTTAATTTCGCTAACAATGATCATGGTGATTCCCTCCAACGCATGGTATCCTAAACTAACTACCACACTAGGTCAATACTAATTTCCACGATTTTTGTGAGAAAAGGAGAAAAGATGGCCTTTTCCCAAGACGCTCCACCCCGCGGCATCGTTTGGCACCACAGACAAAAGGCTTGGCGAGTAGTCGTCAAAAAGATGGACCGCAGCGTAAATCCCCCGAAGCAACGCAAATTCTACCGGGAATTCAAGGATTTCGATGCGGCAATTCGAGTCCGGGATTATGTCAGCAGGATGCTACACGGTTCCAACGCGAAACTCCATACCGACGGCAGATTGCCTTCGACGGTTTCCCGGTTGGATGTTATCCGATGGTTGGTTGCCCAGAGTGCGATCGAGTCGAGTGAGGTAGCCAAGTTCACCGCACGGGTAAATTCTCTTGACACGCCCCCCACAACTAGCTAAGGTGTCTATAGTTCCACCGGGTGGTCCGTCTGAATCCCCTCCTTCGGATAGGACAATGTGAAGCCCAGGCGATGGTGATGCCAACAACATCCCCTCGTATGCGGAACACACAATGTCCACCGATGATCCCTCGCAGGATATTCTGGAAGACGATCTGGAGACGCCCGATCCCGACCCGCCTGATGACCTGCCATCCCCCGACACTCCACCGGACGATTCCCCACCCGGTCTAATTGACAAATTGCGAGCCCGTGGCTTCGACGCCTCCAAATACAAAACCGATGAAGCAGCGCTTGACGGTTTGGTCGATGCTGCTCGCTTGGCTGGGCGCCGAACCGAAGCTGACCGGCAGCGTGACCAGCTTTTGGGCAGACTTCAAGAGAAGTTCGGCGAAGACGGCCTGATGGCCATTTTGGAAGGCAAGGCACCCACTGCGCCCCCCGAATCTAACGGCAAGGCGGAGAAGATTACCGCCGCTCAGCTTGCCGTCTGGAGAGCCCAAGACACTGCCGGGAAACTTTCGGATGCCGATGCTCGCAAATGGAGCCAGCGCATCATCGAACAGGAACAACTCGTCAACAGTCTCGTCGAGGGGGAGTTGCCCGAATCTGTCAGTCGTCTTCTGGAAGAAGTCGTGGAAAAACGGATCAAGGATTTTCAGGGCCAACTTTCCACCGAAACGGCTCGCGAAAAGGCCGAGCGACTTGAAGAAACCAAGCTGGTGGACTTCTACCAGCAACATGGAAGTGAAGTGTTTCTAGATCCCGAACTTCGTGAAGAGGGCGGGTTGACGCCCCTCGGACGCGAAATCAAGAGGGCCTTCTTGGAAGACGACGACCTACAGGACATAAAGTCTCCATCGCGGCGTCTAAGCGCGGCATACAAGCTCGTAGCCCCCAAGCCCACCCCCGTCAAGGCGGCTCTCAAGCCATCCCGCGCGGCCAAGCATGAACCGGCCACCAGCGGCACGCCCAAACAACTTACCAGAGAGCAGTACTGGAAAAAGTATCCGAAGGCAACTCTGGCGGATGGAGCCAGGTACTTCGGAGAACTCCAGGAGGAGGATTGAATCAACGAAATATCCGTGGCTGTCTTGTGGTAATCGCCGCTACTGGAGGGGGACTGTCACGGGCTAGCCGAGGCGAGCGGACACTCTCTTAGCGGAGACCCGACGCCTCGGCGTATTTTCCCTTAAAGCGGCCGGCGTCCCTCCGTACGCCAAAGCCCGTGTGTTGTGTTTTGGCAAATTACTCTCCTCATCGGAGGAATACTCACGATGGCTACTTCGACTGAACATATCGTGACTCCCGTTCGCCCCAGTGTGGATACCTTGTCCAGTTACTTGGCGAAAACAACGGAGCCGATTTTTACCAAGGAAGTCCTTCTTGGCGGCCTCAAGGCTCACGGCCGCATCATGTACGATCAGGAAGGCGTCGATCTGAACTGGGCCGCGCGTTACCGTCGCCGGGAAGTCCAGGCATCCGCCGGATACAACCAGGGGATTGATTCTCCCCAGACCACCACGCGGCGTCGGGCCTCGGTTCCGTGGCGGCGGTTCCGCATGAGCGAATCCTACGGCAAGTTTGAGAGGCTCGCCAACCGAGGCAAGGCGCGCTTGTTCGACGTTATCGGGAACTTGTCGGCGGAATGTGTCGAGGACTTTCTGGTCTCCTACGCCAAACGATTCTTCGACGATGGCAACGCGACCGGAAGCGAGAGTCTCCACGGCTTCGAGTCCATGTTCTCCTACAGCGCCTTGATCAACGCTGCCGCCAAGTGTGGGGCACCCAACGACGTTTACGGGAACCTCTACACCACCTTGGGCTACTATGGCGGCGATTGGACCGCCGACACCAGCGATTATTGGCCCACGGGCTCGGGGTCGGTGGAATACGGCTTCTGGAGTCCGCTGATCATCGACACCACCAATACCAACTGGGTGGCGACGACCAAGACGTTCCCGAACACTTGGCAGGAAGCTCTGAGTTTCGCGATCATCTTCATGGAAACGAACCAGGATACCCGGTTCGATATGTGTCTGATGAACCCGACCATTCTCGGCCAGGCCAAGCAATCCCTGATCGGGACACAGAGATTTGAACTGACCCAGTCGTCGGAATTGACGAAGATGGGCTTCCGGACTCTGAGCTACGAAGGGATCGAAGTGATGAGCCAGGGTGGCGTACCCGCCGGAACGACTTACCTGTTCCGCTGGGACAACGTTTCCCTGCATTCCATGTTCAAGCAATTGATCGACGTGGAAGAGGATAAGGACCCCAACGATTCGACCACTCTCTACTACTTTGACAACTTCTCGAACCTGCGATTCGACTCGCCGGCGTTCTTCGCCAAGCTGGTCAATATCTCCTAATCTCGCCTTCGGGGACAAAAGGACGTTCGTTTCAACTACTACATTTCTGGAGGACATAAACATGACTCCCGTTACTGCTTTGCCTTTCCCGAGAGGCGGAACCATGAGTGACTGGGGCCAGATCACTGGCTCCGACACTATGTGGCACCAATTGGAGGGAAAGATCGTCAAGGTTGTCGATACCTTGCATGGCACCGGCCAGGAGATGCTGCTTCGCATTGTCAAAAACGATTCCGGCGGCGCTTTGACCGTGGCCCGTAAATTCATGGGTTTTTCCGTGACCGATGCTGGCGACTTTGGCCGTCGTTCTTCGGGATTCGCCGGTGCAGGCAAGGTCTGCAAGCCGTTGGATGACGCTTACACGGTCGGACAGGTGATTCCGCAATACGACCTGTTCTATGTGGTGGAAGAGGGTCCCTGCTACGTCAAAACCGAAGCCTCAGCGGTGGCTTTGACCGGCACGGGAAATGTCGTCGCCAGTGACGCCAGCGGATTCGTCAACGGCACGCCTTGTGCCCAGGCCAGCGAATACGCAGCGGGCGTGATTAACGCCGCCGCAATTACCGTGGCAACTGACATCATGGTTCAGATTTCGCGAGGCTTGAATCCGATTGGAACGTAATCCTACCTTCCGGGTCGGCCCGCCTTTGGACTGGCACTCCGGGCGGGCCGATTCCATAGGAGAGTGTTCATGGAAGCAAGCGCTCCGCAATCTGCATTTGATTCGCAGGCACCGCATGACGCTTTAGGAATAATCGTGCCGGCCCACCTGGAGGAAATCTTTCGTGGCCGGGACATGCTCTGGCGATTGGTCCACAAAGTCGAGATGTTGCAACGACAATTCCAGGCTTTGGCGGATGAAGAGTTTTGTTCGGAAATGGACTCGCAAGCCGTGGTACAAACCTTCCATCGCTTGCGGGCTTTGATTCGGAATGGACTGCCTTTTACGCTTTGTGACTGCCAGCCTTATGGTGAATGCCCGCTCTGTAAAGGCAAGAAATGGATAAGCGGCACCCAATACCTGCAAACTTCACGCCCCGGTCTCACGTCCGTCTGAGCGGCATAGTGAAAGCCCGAGGGAATGCTGAGTTTGCGCCTTTAACGCGGCAAAAGGTGTGTCGGGTCGAATTGGAAGTTGGCGACCTGGACGTAAACGTGATGGCCTGCGGTGACTTGGCGGACAATTTGGCGTGTCTGCTAAGTGGCAGTCTCGTCCGCATAACCGGGCCTTTGAATATCTTGCGGTGGGAAACCGGCGACGGGACGATTCACGAACGGGTTGGGGTAAGCGTGGAGGAGTTGCATGTCGAACAACAGACTTGACGCAATGAAACTCGCCGGAGAGTTGGGCAACGTCAAGGCCGCTGCCCAAATGCAGATATTCTTTCAGGAGGTTCTCGATGCCTTTGGAGGACCGTCCGGTTTCGGAAAGCTCCTGGCCGAGAGCATTCAAATGGCGGATAAGGGCAGCAACGTACAACTGAGCGCCTTGATGAATTTTGCCAAAGCGTGGATTCAGATGGGGCAAGTTTCCAATGATGATGGCGATATTGACGATCGCACGGCGGAAGCCCTTTTGCGAAGTATGATTCGAGAGGAAACGGACAATCGGAATGCTACTGGACTTGACACCGCTGATTGAGAAGCCTAGCGCGAGGATCTCGCAAGACCCCGCGATTCGGCAACTCCAGATAAAAGCACTGGCCAAACTCCTGGCCGTGTCGCAGTCTGAAGGATTGGCTCTATACCGAGCCCTTCCGACAGCGGAACTCTTTCATAGATGCAAAAAGAAGTTTCGTATCATAGAGGGTTCCAACCGAGCGGGCAAGACAAACAGCGCCGCGGCCGAAGTCTGCCGCTTTCTGACGGGCAGGGACCCTTACGACAAGGCCGTGCGGCGAGACGGTCAAGCCTTGATTGTGGGCCTGGACGGCGACCATTTAGCGTTGATGTGGAAGAACTGCGCCGAAGAAGGGGCGTTCTCCATAATTCGCGATGAGCACACCGATATGTGGCGTGCCGTCCGGCCGGACCCCAACGATCCGCTCCACCTCGACCCTTACGATTTGGCCTATCGAGAGAAATGGCGACCCTCGCCCCCGTTCCTGTCCCCGAGGTTGATCAAGTCGATCGCATGGGAAGAAAAAGCCAAGGGCATTCCCCGCCGCGTGATTCTTAATACGGGATGGGATTCTCTCTGGCGTTCCTCCAAGGGCGACAGCCCCCAGGGACAACATCTCAATCTGGTCTGGATCGACGAGCATATCGAGAATGAGGACTTTTTCGAGGAAGGCCGCAGAGGCATCGTGGCTTTGGCCGAGCCGCCCCATCACATTCCCCGGATGATTTGGAGCGCCACGCCCCAAAACTACAATCACCAGTTGTCGGATTTGCGCGAACGGGCGGAACGCGCCAGTCTGCACGTAGGGGCCTTCAAGCTCTTGATCGCGGAGAACCCCTACATTCCGGACGACGAAAAGGCAGCGTTTTTCGAGGGATTGTCCGAAGACGAGAAGTTCGTGCGTTGGTTTGGCAATCCGGCCATGGCCAGACAGAGGGTCTACCCGGGATACGATCCGCAAGGCATCCACGGCTACGAGCCGTTTATGGTCGACATTTCCCGTTGGACGCGATACTTGGCGCTCGATCCGGGACGGGACCACTGCGCTACGATCTTTGTGGCAGTCGATCCGAACGAAGAACACGTTTGGACCTACGACGCCTTCGATCTTCGCAACTCGAATGCCCAGGAATGGGCCGGGGAAGTGGCCAAGCGTCAGTATGACGTTCGTTTTGAGGCGTTCGTGATTGACAAACGGATGGGCAAGCAGACGGCACCGGGCGCCGGGCGGAATACAGCACAGCATTATTTCTCGGCCTTGATTGGAGCCGGAGTGGAGCCGACCACAAGGGGTCCGCTGGAAGGCTTTTTCCCGGGCATGGACGACATTCCAGCCAGGGAAGAGGCGTTGCTTTCCTGGCTGGTGATCCGAGGCACCGGCCCCTATGCAGGAACCCCGATCCTAAAAATTGCCAAGGGTATGTCGCCCCAGTTGGACCAGCAGTTCCGGGACGCGATCCACCTTCGCAACAAGCGCGTCACGAATCGCGGCCCCCAGGATCTTCTGACCTGCCTTGAGTACATGGCGAGTTTCGGCCCTCGTTACAAACGCCCTCAAGTCCTATCGGAAGGGAGGGACAAAGAGAAAGCCCCCACGATTTACGAACAGTTTTTAGCCCGTCGCAAGCATAAGCGAACGCCACAGCCCCACCTGATTGTTTAACTTGAGGAGATTACGTATGTCCATGCCCGACATCCCTTTTTCCCTGCCACCTCTGCGTCGAGGCGACCGCGTGATTGTGGCAAGAGACCCCGCCTTCACGCATCCCGTTTTGGGTTTCGTGGTCGAACCCAAGCGTCGCTACGCGGATATTCAGATTCTTGTCACGGGGGGAACCCGTCTCTTTCGCGACTGCCTCTACAAAGACGACCCCTACATCGAGCAACGTCCCCATCTATTGGAGGACGCCGATCGGGGTATCTTCGTGCTTGCGGAGTCGGAAGTGGAACTTCGCACGGTCATGGCCGAGCTTGGATCCCAGAAGGCCATGCTGGATCAACTGGCCGCGCAGGTGGGCGAATCCCAGAAGCGTGGTCGCCCGCGAAAAGTGGAAGACGTGTCCAACGAACCGAGTTCTGAAGAAAGCTCCTAATGAGCCTTTTGAAGTCAATTACCGAACTCTGGCTGAAGCAAATCAAATTGGCCGAAGAGACCAAGGAGAAGCAATTCGGCCGGGCCGCCCGCCGGGCCTGGAAGTATCTAGGCAGGGAATACCTGCCTCTTTACTACGAGGAGGAAGTCGAACATGAATTCCCCCACGGCGAGGCAGGAATCGGGAAGCCTGTGATCGTGGGCAAGAGCGCCGAATTCGTAGCCTTGATGCTTCCCTATATTCACGCCCGGGTGCCCAATCGGCTCGTTGTTCCGAGCCGTCCAGCCCTACCGTCCGACATCCCAATTCCGCCCCAACTTCAGCAGATTGTGCTGGGACAGCGGGCGATGATGGACGCCGACGACCGGCTGGGTGCATGGCTGATGGAATTTTGGCTCAATTACATCACTCGTGGCGAGTCTTGCGATTTGGCGGCGGAAAGCAGACGATGTTTGCCGGAGGCCCTAGTCAAGGGTGGGGGGGTTCTCTGGACCGAATTGACGGTTGGGGCTTACGGCCTGATGCCGGCCAGCTTTTACGATACCATTGACGGACTCTTGGTCGATCCAGACGCAGAACAATTCCGCGATGCGGCCTTTATCATTCGGCGTCGGCGACTGAGCACTTGGCGGCTTGCCGACCGGTTTGGCTATGATCGCGAGGAGCTTAGGGGGCAATACGAGAGCGGTTTACAACGATCCCTGAATGCGTCACAGCCCCAACGGAGAGCCTCGGACGAAGGCGACGTGTGCGAATACTATGAAGTCTGGAGCCGGATGGGCGTAGGGCATAAATTGGTCGGGGCTTCGGACGAAATGAAAGCCGGAGTCGATGCCCTGGACCAATTGGGGCAGCATGTCTTCCTTGCCTTCATGCGGGGAATGGATCATCCCCTGAATCTTCCGCCCCACGTTCTGGAAGCAGAAGACGTTGCCGCGGAAGTCAAGGTACGACTCCAGTGGCCGCTTGCCTTTTTCGAGGATACGAATGATCCCTGGCCCGCGACGGTCTGCCAGTTCTATCCGAACGCCCACGATCCTTGGGCTCAAAGTCCCTTGGCGAGCGGTCTTCAATGCCAAATCTTTCTGGACAAGGTTTACTATTACCTGATGCGTCGGGTTCGGACTTCCTGCCGCGATATTATCGTGACAAGCAAGATCCTGCAAGCAGCCGTCAAGGACGCGATGGAAAGTGAAGCGGACTTTACAATCGTGGACGTGGAAGGTGCCCCTGGAGAGGAACTGGACAGGCTAATCAAGATTCTGGAGTTTCCGCCGGTAACCCAGGATGTTTGGACTTCGATCCAACTCATCGAACGGCTCTTCGAGCGACTGACTGGGATTACGCCTCTGCTTTCCGGGGCGCAGCCCGACAGCACTTCCCGGAGTGCGACCGACGCGAGGGCTCGGGAAGGACACATTACGTCACGCCCGGACGACTACGCGGACGTGGTCGAAGCCTGGCAATCCAGGATTGCCCGCAAAGAGGCGATTGCAACCCGGCTTTACGTCCCTCCGCCTTACGAGTTGTTTGGCGAACCTAGAGCGGAGGAGGGCCAGCCACTTGATCAGCGAGCGTTCTTGAGCGAGGCATGGACCCGACTCGTTATGACCGACGACCCCGTAGTTGCGGCCAGCGAACTCTCTTACACGGTCGAAGCGGGTAGCGGACGCCGCCGCAACAAGCAAAAACAAGCCGCCGACGCCGGCCAAATGATTCAGTTGCTTTCGCAGCCCTTTCTCCAATATGGTTTCCAGACCGGAAACATGATGCCCTTCAACGCTCTAGTGGAAATGGTCGGCGAAGCCAGCGACATTCCCACCAAGCGGCTCGTCCTGCCTGACGTGCAACCCCCAGCCCCCGAGCCCGAGGAGGCTGCTGCCTGATGCCCAGTTATCGTTATCGCTGTAATGCTTGTGGCCGCGAACAAGAGACCCTTCACGCTTCCAACAGGCGACTCTATCTCGAATGTGAATGCGGTCATGCTCCAATGACATGGCAGTTTCCCTGTCCGAACATCCAAAGCGACGCCACCTTTTTGGCAAATCGGGATGATGGATTCGGCAACGATAACGTCAAGCGCAAGCGGGCGCACGCCCTGGCTCGCGCGGCGGGGGTAAATCCGACCGGGAAAATCTATTGTCCAAGCCTTTGTCCACCGGGAGAGCCCTTCAGCCCCAAAGCTTGGATCAGCGACAAGTCAGACATCAAGCGGATTTGCCGGAAGAACAACTGGGATTGCCCCGACATGGGTGTGAAAGCTCATTCCGTAGAGTCGGAGCCGAAGCCGTACCAGGTGGCCGACAGCTTGGTGGAAGAGGAGGTTCAGAAACGAGTCGCGGCTGCAAACGGTAACGTGACGCCACGCGAAAGACTCGACATGAAGCACGAAATAGCCGAGCGTGCCAGGGGGACGATGACATGACGACGGCTGAAGTCTTTACCTATGGAGACGCCATCGCGGCCCTGAATGATTTTACTCAAGGCCATGCCGTGGGGATTCCTACAAGCGCTTTGCGACGAAACATTCTCTCAGCCTACCGGGAGATTGCCACGGCTCACGATTGGTCGTTTCTGATCAGTCCCAGCGGCCGGGTGCAACTCGTAGCTCCGCAAACCACTGGAACGGTTGTCTTCGATTTGACCGGAGGCGCGACCTGCGAGAGACAATTGACTCTGACCGGCGCGACCTTTCCGACCGACGCGGCGGATTATTCGATTCGTTTCGACGGCATAGTTTGCGACATCGAGCGTTACTATTCGAGTACGGTGGTGTCGTTGGATGCGATACTCTCCCCCGGGGCCGACGTAGCCTCTACGACCTATTCCCTCTGGCCCCGATACTATCAATTGCCCTCCGATTTCATTTCCATGCCGGAAACCGAGGATGAATCGCTCGACTGGGGATTGGGGCGATACATCTCCCCAAGCGAAATGCACCAGCGGACGCGATACGAAACCGACACGGGTGACGTGGCATACTACACTATTGGGCCGGCCCCCGACCTGCACGGCGTGATGGCACTCTACGTCCATCCGCCGAGCGATGCGACCGAGACGCTGGATTTTTCCTACAAGCGCAAATCCCGCCAAATCCGCTATACCGGGACAGACACCAACGACAAGGCGGGCACGGTCACGATGACGGCCAATTCGACTGCCGTGACCGGCTCTAGTACGGCATTCACCTCCTTGCACGTCGGTTCCGTGATCCGCACGGCGGGCAACAGTGATTTGCCGACTGGAATCGAAGGCACTAATTCATGGGTGGAGCAACGATCCATCATCGAGGTTGCCGATGCGACTCACTTGACTCTGGATGCGTATCCAACTTCCGCGCACAGCGCCGTCAAGTATTGCATTTCCGATCCGATTGACTTGGAAGCATCCGCTTACGAAGCGTTTCTCTGGCTGGCAAAGAAACACCTCGCCACGGAACGCAAGTTGGCAGACTTGCGAGACATCGAACGGGCTTACGAGACCGCCTTGATGCGCGCCAAGTCGGGCGATTCCCGCACTCGGCATAGACGAGTCTGTGGCCCGGGTACGCCCCGTTATCGCCGCTTGAGAGATATTTGTGTCAACAGGACGGAATCATAATGTCAACGTATTGCACCCAATCCCAGGTTGAAGACGTATTCGGGGTAGAGAATGTGGCCGCGTGGTCGGATCTCAGCAACACAGACACGGCCGACACGGCGCGGATAGCCAGGGCTATCGCGGTTGCGAGCGAACGAATCGACGATGTAGCGCGGACAACCAACTATCGGATTCCGCTGGCGGACGAAGATGCGGCGACTTCCGTTACGGTCTCGGACTTGGCCGCCATGCTGGCGGGAATCTGGTTGTACGAAGCCAGAGGAAGCCGGGACTTCAATCCCCAGACCGGAGAGGTAGCGCACCGACTGGAATTCAAGCGGTTGCGGGCCGAGCAAGTCTTGGCCGATATTCGAGACGGCCGCATTTTACTGAATGCCTTAAAGGGGTAAGCGATGACAACTCAAAACCGAAACGCGGTTGACACGGTAGTCTGCGATACGCTGTTTGTCAACGATTACGCCTCTCTTCCGGCGGGATTCGTTACCAATGCGATGGTTCAAGCCAGCGCTGGAATCGAGGCCGAGAAGCTGGAGAGTTACCAAGTCAGCGTCCACGCCCAGGCCGGAACTTGCGTGACGGAGACGAAGGTTCTGGCGATCATCCGGGGCGCAACTGGCCTTTCGCTTGGAGTCGAGGCCACCAATGCCGTGGCTTGTTCCGGCAGTTCCACGGTGACATGCGATGTGAAGAAAAACGGCGCGAGTATTTTGAGTGCCGCGATCACGCTCAACTCTTCCAGCAGCACGACGGTTCCCGTGGAGGGGACGGTTGGAACCACCGCCTTGGTGGACGGAGACATTATCACTTCGGTGATTACCGCAAACCAAAGCGGCACAGACGCCCTGGCTAGTGGTGTGGCGGTGCAATACGACTACAACGTGGACCATCCGGACGCCTGATGGACATTACCAACAATCCACTGAGAATGGTTTACAAGGCCCTTTGGGATACCCTGGAGGCAAGCAGTAGTTTTTTGTCCGTAGTCAGCGGGACGGCGAATCGGATTCACCATGACGGCACCAAGCACCGCTACGCTCCGGACGCTTTGGCAGACGCGGATTCGCCGCAGGTGGAACTTGTGCTGGCGGGCCAGAACGTGCATTTGGAAGCCACCAGCAACGACACGTTTTGGGATTTGACTTGGGAAATCCAGGTGGCTACGGGAGATATGCGGTTCCTGACCCTGTTGGATACTAACTGGGTAATCGGAATCGGGATGCTGGGATGGCAAACGCACATAATGACGTTGGAGTGGAACGGAAAAACATTCGTGCATCTAGCTCGGCCATTGAAGATTGAAGAGGCGATTGACAGTAGACGAATCTCCCCCGGAAACGAGGGTTGGGTTGCCGTCTGGCGGGGCGAAGTCAAAATGCACTTCGACACCAGCGACATGCACGCGGAGGATACATAACCATGAGAAGCGTAATCAGCGGAATCAACTGCGAGGTGGACGGCGTCTCTTCCATGTCGGGATGGAAGATTCGGATGCTCAACATGCCGCCCGAGTTTGCCACCAGCGATGCCCCTGGCGGAATGGGCCGAGCGGCGGGCAACTTCGATTGGCGGGGAGTCTACCGGGCCTATGGCCACACACCGCTCCATTGGCCGGGAGACTCGATTGCCTTCAAAGGCGACACGGACGCCAGCTATGGTGTCTCCGCCACGGGCATCGTGGATCGAATGACGATTACCTGCCCAATCGAGCCGGGTGGGCTGATTGATACCGTAGTCGAGTTTTCCAATAACGATGCGGCCGGGCTTGTGAACGGGGCGGCAGCCGCGACCGCTGGGGCTACTCCGGCAATCTTCAGTGCTGTCACCCGCAAGATCGCCTGGAATGGCCCCGATGTGTCCGCCCGCAACTGGCGGCTGGTGTTGACCGCACGCAACCGTCCTTACGTCGATACCGATACCGCCGGTTGGGTAATGCGGACGCCGGGCAACATGGACGGCCAGTTCGAGTACAGCGTATACGACAACGCCGCCGCCAATCTGCCGGCGCGTGGCAGCATCGCGGTCGCCCAATTCTACGTCACCGCTTCCACCTACTGGGAGTTGACTTGGGGAATCATCGAGCGGGTGGACGATTGGGGCGGCGACCACGAGGGAGCGGAAAACGTCTTTGGAAACGTGTTCGGATTCTGGACCGCCCAGAGCGGCACGTCGATCGGGACAATTAAGAACCCCGCAGGGGCCACGAAGTGGCCAACATAAGATGGCTGACGATGAAACTACTCCCGAAGAGGAACTGCCCGACCCGGAAGAAGAGGGTGCCGATCCGTTTGAAGAACGGTTGAGGCGCGGGATGAATCAGGAGTTGTTTAATCCAATATATGGCAACGCGCAAAGCGCGGAGGCGTGGATTAAGAAACAGCGATTGAATAAAGACAATCCTCCTGATCTTGCTTCCAGGAATATCAGGTGGGATTTATTGAGATCCTCACGTCCTATAGTTAGAGGTCCCGGCGATGCAGGAAGAGATTGGAAGGATGAAACCCAGAACGAGAAAGAAAAGAGATTAGCCGAGGCCGAAAGTTTTTTCCAAAAGCACGGCCTCCAAGATCCACCGGACGGCACGCCCCCTCCCGTTTCGTTTGGGCCGCTACCGCCGGACGGCGCTACGTTGCCGTCGGCGACGGACGATTTGATTCGTCAGCGGATGGAAGAAGAGTCTGTCGCCAATCCCCAAGAGGATCTGCGGGTACTGGAGCAACAGCAAGAGTCGATGCGGGGCAACCTGCCAGCGGAGGAAGTTCGGCAGCCAGGCCCGCCAAGTGCCGCCGCCCAATGGGAGAGTGGCAATAACGTGCCTTTCAGGGCAGACCAGCCGGTGGCGCTCCCGGATCAGCCCCAACCTGCCCCTCTGGCCGCTCCCCAAGTTGCCGCCGCCCAACCTGCCCCTCTGGCCGCTCCCCAAGTTGCCGCCGCCCAAGCTGGTGGCCGTCAAGGCGGAAAGGATGAGGAAATAGTCCGGCTTCTGTCCAGTATCAACGATTCGCTGGAGCGGCTGATGGGAACTGTGGAGACGGGTGTAACCGCCCTTACGGCCATCCAAGGGAAGATCGACAAGCTCGGAACATTCGGGGCATAACATGGCACACTATTCCGAAATGGACGGCTACCCGCAGGAACAGTTTGGCGAGAACAGCCAAATGTACTGCGAGCGCAAGCTGAAGTGCGCTTGGGCGGACAGGTATGCCGTTCTGATGGAGGTTGCGGGCAACGGCGGGCAAAACTACCCGTACAAAACGGACATGCTGGCTCGGGCGAACGGGGCGGGCATCATGCCATTCGGCAAGCAGAGCGATTCGAGCAGTTCCCCAATAGCCGTCTACGACTACGCCATCATCACCGTCAAGTATTCGACCACCACGGCGGTCAAGCTGGGGAGCGCGTGGGTGACCGAGGAATTGCAGCCGACCTCGCGGCTGATCAACGTCAATATGGCTGGTCACAATTGGATAGCCCCAGGCAGCTACCCCGTTGTGCCGGCGGACAACATCGTCAAGCTGGAAACGGCCTTCGACTACGTGGTGACCTACTATCACCTGACCGGGATTCCGGCCGCGGCCTACGCGAATTGCAACAAAGTCAATTCCGGCTCCGTGGCGAGTTGGCTTTTGGGGCTGAGCTTCGATCCGGAGACTCTTCTTTACCCACGTCCGATTGTAATTCGGACCTTCGACCCGGGCATCTTGAGCACCTTCCGTTTGACCTATCGTTTCGGCTTCAGACCCGCCACTTGGAACAAACACCTCCACACCAACGAATACTACGCCACCACGGCCGACCCGATCTACAAGTCCTTTAACTTTGCGAGCCTGATGCCCTAATGCACCCAGACCTCGCCCCACACGTTGTACCGGGAGAGCGACCCAGCGCGGGCAAGTGGAATCAACTCGCCGACATGGCGAGCCAAAACCAGGACCCGCAATCGGCCTACCAGGATGCCACGGGAATCTGCCAGGCCCCGCCCTACAACGAGAAGGAACTGATTCGGTACTGCACCAAGGACGCCCATCCCGGAATGGGAATCGTGTTTGAGGCGTACGCGCCGGGCATCGCGAATCCCACCACGCGGCAGTGGGACTTCATCTGCGACGCGGACCATATCGTCAAGATCATCGACCAGGATTACGGTGTGCCCCAGCCCGGCGCGGGCGCGCAGGGCTACGCCCATTGGCAAGCCGATGATGAATTCGGCCGAATCCTTTGGGTGGTGACGATGGACTGCGACACCCGGGGCCTCTGTTGTGCATAGGAGGGGGCCATGTCGAGAAGATGCTGTTGTGACCGCCCCTGCCTGATCGAGTCCGACGATTTCAACCGTGCCGACAATACCGATCTCGGTGCGAAGTGGTGGGAATTCGGCGACCTTGAAATCAGCAGCCTGAAGCTCAAATCAAATGCGGCCGACAGTCATGCCGTCGCGAAGAAGCGGCACCCCGTCTCGACGGTAACGGGCATAGTCCAAGTAGAGATTCACGAAATAGCCAGCAGGCGATACCGCGTTTTTCTGAATTGCGGCGTTACCCTGGATGCGTTTGGTGAGATAGCCACCATCCTCGATTACGAGTACGCGGAGTTCGAGGACACCGGGACAACACAGTATCTCCGCATCGGCACGTACACTGGCGGCGTGTTGGAAGAAGTAGAGTTAGGACCGGGTACGGTTAGTGCGGGAGCGGTGCTGCAAATCTGCCGGGACGAGAGCGGCATCTATGCGGAGGTAGATGTTTCGACTTACGTGTATGCCTGTACCGCATCAGGCAACCCAACCTACCGATATGCTGGCGTTGCGGCGATGGAAAGCGGCACGCACCTGCTTGATGATTTCCAGTTTATCGAGCATAAGACTACTAATTCAATCTGCCCCGCCTGTGAGTGCGACTGTGACGGCAGGTGCTTGCCGAAAACTCTTACACTGACGTTTTTTGCGAGCGGAGCGTGTGCCTGCCTCAACGGGGCAACGATAACCTTGACGCGGGAGACAGTAGTAGCTGGTGAAGGCTATATGGTGCCATGCGTCTGGTCCGGCTCTGCCATGCTTCCCGATCCGTTTTCGTGTTTGTCCGCGTATTACGAGTTTCAGTTGGTCCACAACGGAGGATGTATTACAGAAGGCTGGTTGCTCTGTGCAGTTTCCAACCCAGCCCATGACGTTGGTTGGACTGCCGCGGCGGGCTGTACTACTGGGATTGGAGCCGCGGCGTACCACAACGCCTGCCAGTGTGACCCGTTGATTATCGACTTCGGGCCATTTTACGCCAGCCAGTCGGGCGAACCTCCGCTTGAGTGCGATTACAACATCCGCATCACAGAGTAGACCGATGGAATGTCCTTGTGGATTACCAAATGGAGGTGACAAGGCCTATCAGTGTGACCGTCTTGGTTGTGTAATGACCCCGCACTATTGCATGTTGTACCAAACGAGACCGGACTATCGGCAACTATGGAATTCGGGCCGGGGGCCGGGACAAACCATTCCAGGATCGAGGCAAGAGGCGACAGCTTGGAAGCCACTAAAGGAACTCCCCCCACTCCATGTACAGGTCGCCAATTTTGTGAAGGCGATGGCCCGATTCGCGGCCGATGGGTTTCGCATTGTAGATGGCGAAGAGTTTGATCGGCGGGTCGCAATCTGCATGGAGTGTGAATTGTTCATCCGCAAGAGCGGACGATGTTCCACGTGTGGATGCTGTGGAAAACTGAAGGCACTCGGTAAAGTTTGGACTTGCCCGATCGGGAGGTGGTGATGAGCGAATCTCGAATCATCGAATCTCTGACTGAGGGCCACGCCAACGCCCCCGGAGAAAAGCGGGAGTTGATCGAAGTGGGCCGGCGGCTCGTCCGCTGCCAGCGTTGCGGCCATTGGGACCATCGGGGATGCGACCAATTCACTCGGCAGGAATGGGTGGAGATTCTGATTCGGCCGGGCCGGGAGTGTCCAAATCAACTAGCTTCGTCTTGTAAAAATGACAAAAACGGGTAAGCTTAACACGGTGGTGGTGCGAAGCCCCACCCGGAGTGGTACTTTTAGAAAAGGGGAATGCAATGGCCACTGCCACCAAGAAGCCGAAGCGGAAACGGGGTTCGCAGGCCAATCAGCCAGCCTTGCAATGGGGCGGGGGAGCCTTGCCGGATTGGCCCGAAGCGAATCAGTGGGAAATGGTTGAGGGGCAGACGCCGTGGAATCCTCCACTATCGGCTAATGACCAGAGGTACGTCGACCGGACCTTGGAACCGTTTCGGGCCGTCAACCGAAGCGGCGCGATGGCCACGCAAGGCCCGGCTCCATTGCCGCAACCGATGACTCAGGAAGCATGGCGACAACGGCAGATTGAAAAAGGCGGAATGCCCGCCGCGCTGCCGATGCCGCAAGGTGCCATCGACTTGCTCGATACCGCTTACGGCATGAACAACCGCTACATGGCCCAAGGGGCGGGTGTGGATGCGATGGGTGCCACGTCACGAGACCCGCGTGACAGCCCGGCAATGTGGAGAATGATGGCCGCCAACCGTCCTCTACCGTTTGAACCGCCGCGAAGGGGATTCGAGGCCACGGGAATCACGCCTGGTTCGGAGAAAATCAGCAAGGCGGGTGAACAAGTGGCGGCAAGCCAGCAAGGAGGTCTGCCGATTCCCGAGGAAGCATACCGCCTGATGAATCTGACAAGCCAAGGCCGCAACATTCTTCGGGGCATGGGACTGGAAACGCAAGCCCAAAAGGGAGCCGCCGCGCTGGCCAAAGCCGATGCGATGAAGGCCCAAGCCGCTCAAGACCAGAGGATTATGAACCGCTTGTCAGGATTACCCACACCGGCGGACGTGCAACGCCGGGCGGTGCAAGAGAAAAAGAAGCAGAAGCAGGAAGAGGGGATTCGTATTCGCGCTTTTGGGCGGCAGGGCATCCCACCCGAACAGGCCAAGTTGCTGATGGCAACGATGGATGCAAAAGATTCCGGCGC
>Ga0180732_1001131_pt1 | contig 17664 bp, 20 predicted proteins | sample KR11_01MetaG_FD_148674 | JGI IMG/M metagenome (GOLD analysis project Ga0180732, IMG submission 148674) | Groundwater microbial communities from the Olkiluoto Island deep subsurface site, Finland - KR11_0.1 MetaG | ecosystem: Environmental > Aquatic > Deep subsurface > Groundwater | place...
TACCGCTTGCGCGCCGGGCTGGTCAGCTATCTGCGCCCGGCCTGGCAGATGCCGTCGGCGACGGCCAAATGGCCGATCTTAGCTGGCGGTGCAACGGCCTATATCGTGACGGAACCGGCGACCAACAATCCGACCGTCATGACCAAGTCGAATCTGACCTCTGCCGTCGTGACGTTTTCCGCGAGGACGATCGGCGCCTGTCTGCCGGTCAGCAAAAACCTCCTGGAAGATGTCATGTTCGACATCATGGGAACGATCCGGGAAGAAATGGTCATTGCCCTGGTGACGGCAGAGGAAGATGCCGACATTAATGGCGACAACAGCGCGACGCATTTCGACACTGGTCGGTCCCTGACCAGCGCCAGTGACGATCCGAAATGTCTCTGGAAAGGTTTCCGGAAACTGGCCGTCGATCTGTCGAACACCTGGGACACGCAGTCCACGACCCTGGGCGGCGCGGCCACCACGTTCACGGCGCCCGATGTTCGCTACAATCGCCAGTTGCTTGGCGTCCTTTCAACCGACCCGTCCGAACTGCTGCACATCACGTCGATTGAAGGTTACTTCAAGATGCTGGCGTTCACGGAAGTGACCAAAGCGAATGAGTTCGGCTACGCGTCGACCTGGCTGTCTGGCAAGCTCCCGGCGCTGGATGGCGTGGAAATCTACGTCTCATCGCAGATGCCGGCGAACTTGAACGCCAGCGGCATCTATGATGCCAGCGTCGTGAACAACACGGGCATTCTGACCATTCACAAGCGGTCATTCATGCCCGGTGAAAAGCGCGGTGCCACGCTGGAGTTCGACTACAAGGCCGAAATCCAGCAGTACCTGTTCATCAGCACCATGCGGCGTGATTTCCAGAACATGCGCCCGTCCACGCAGAAGCCGGTTTCCTTCGGTTACAACGTGGATAACTGATCCGGCTGATCGACGATGATGAAAAACGAGTGAACCAATAACTGATGAAAGGACACTGACATGAGTGTCAAGATAACCAAACCGTATAAGAATTGCCGACTTGGTTCGGCAATGGTCGCGGGTGCGGCTGCTAACACGGATATCGCCATCGCTGGAATCAATGTCGCCGATGAACTGCTGGCAGTGTGGGAACTGGCAACGTCAACAGCGCTGCCGACCGATCGCACGGCCACTAGTGCGATCTTAACCGCCGGCAACATCCAATGCACGGACGCGACCGATAGCGACGTCTTGCTGGTCCTGTGGGTTTCAACTACTTAACGGGACCATGCACGCAAATGAAATCTGCCGGGCCGTTCTCGGTCCGGCAGCTGTTCTGGAACTGAAAATGATCTAAGGACAAAGCAATGCCAAAAATCGCATTCAAAGCCACTGACGGCATGAAGTCATATCGGGAGCGTGATCGGGAATGGACCGACGGGTCAATCCATGAAGTGACCAAGCCCCAGGCTGACTACCTGCTGAAAACACACTTCCGGAATTTCTTCACGTCCGATCAGTTCAAACAGATGGCCGAAAAGGCACAAGCGGCGGCAGCAGCCAAAGCCGAGAAGGATCGGACACGTTTTCCATCCGGCGATCCCAGGTCAGAGGAAAGCCAGGCCGGTGACACGACCGGCGTGCCGACGGACAAGCTGACTGAGGCCGAACTGGACAAATACAATGAACTGGCGGCAAAGATCGACCAGGGCGAAACACTGTCGGATGAGGAACAGACGCTGTTCGATCGGGTTGAAACACTGATCGCCGGCGACACTGAAAAGGAAATCTGATCATGGCCAACGCGGCAGTCGATCTGATTACATTCGCCACCTATTGCGAAATCGCCGGTATCGATAAGCTAGACAACGTGCGCCAGGGCCAGGTGGAGCGCCTGATCAGTGCGGCGTCCAGGCAGTTCCAGCTGACAGCCGACGGGCGGGCCTTTATCCAGGCAACTGACATCCAGGAATTTCAGGGTCATGGGCTGTTGGCGCACCAGGTGCGATATCCGCCGATCAGCAGTGTGGTCGGCGATGTCCCGGTCATCGAATACTGGAACGGCACAGCCTGGACGACGGCCAGTGTCGCGGAATTCCCACGTCAGTTCGATTATGTCGCCGGGATCGTGCGCATGACGGAATCACCATTCGCACGCGGAACCAGATGGCGGATCACATACAAGGGCGGATGGGCTGTCGCCAGCATCCCGGAAGATATTCAGCTGGCGACTTTTCAGCTGGTCCAGCGGGCATTGAAGCGGACCGGCGGAAAAGAGGGTGTCAAGTCGGAGGGCAGACAGCAGCAGAATGCGGCGTTTGACCTGGCCGACCTAATGACCGGCGCAATCCGTAGCATCGCCCAGGGTTACAAGGTGATATACATCCAATGATCAATGTCAAGATCGACATCACGCCAAAGGAATGGCGGGCACTTGCGAAATTCAAAAGGACGTTCTGGTCGAATATGACCAGGGCCATGTGGAAAGCCATGAACGTCCTGCACACCAGAATGATACGCAATCTGTCAGGTCCAAGTCACAGCCGTTTCCCGGGCAATGGCAATCCGTTTCCCGGAGTGCTGACGGGTGTCATGCGGAACAGCGTCACGGCCATCGTTCGGCAGTCACAGGGAGCTTTGACAGGGATTGTCGGCCCTGGCCGTGAGGCACCTTATGCGATCGCGCATGAATTGGGTCGCGGTGTTCCACGTCGGCCGTTTCTGGCACCGACGTTCAAATCGGAACGGGCAAACGTCCGGAAGATATTGCAGCAAGGAATAAGGGAATCACTTAAATGAGTGTCCGGGATGACATACTGACGGCCCTGGAAGAACAGCTGCTGGACATCAATGGCGATCCTGCATTCGATTCGCCGGCGGTGGCCAGCGTTATGCGTTACTGGCCACAGCTGGACGATGAAACCGACGACAAGTTCCCCATGATCGTGATCGATGACAACGGCAATCAGCCTGGTCCGGAACATGCCGGAGTCGGACGATTCACCACGCTGCTGAATATCAATTGCATCACCCGGTCGAATACCGCCGTCGACATGCTGGCCGACCTGGAAACACTGGCCAACGGTGTCCTGAAATATCTATACTCCAAACCGGAGCTGCATGACAATGTTCTGAGTCTTAAAGTCATCGGATCGGAAGATCAAGGGGCATATTCCAATATCACGAATTTCCACGCCAGCATCATGCCCCGGATCAGGATCATCTGGCATGACACCATGCGCACGGTTGCGGCTGCCAGCGGGACTGATGTATATGGCACACAGTGGCTTGACACGGCGCGGGATAAACTGGTCGCCCGGATCGAAACCTTGAAAACGACGATGGCCACCGGATATTCGCCGACCTTTGGCAATGTCTATGCTCGTCACAAAGTCCCGGACCTGGTGCTGAATGCGGTGTCAGTCGGCATCGCGGATTTCCAGGGTGAACATTTTGCGGACGGGGCCAGCGGCGCCAATATTCAATATCTGGTGACGTTCACGGTCCGGGTCCATACGGCATACAGCGATGAACTTGTGGACGACCAGGAAGTCGGTCGCCTGGTGAATTCGCTGATAAATCATCTGCGCAACAAGCTGAACCTGGCTGATGAATTCCGAATTTTCGGAATCAGTGGCGCCAATGTGAATGCGGAATTTACTGAATCGGAATCGAAAGGTGCGGAATTCGCGGTTGTGGTCGGAATTGTTGTGCGGCATACACAGGAGTGATGAAATGAAAATCGATCTGACGAATCCTGGCGGCTGGCGGGCACATATCCTCGCGGCCAAATATGGCATCGACATCGAAACAGCGAAACAGATGAAGGCCGGAAAAATAGAAGAACCGGAAAGTGTGGTCGATGCGGACATCGACGTGCCAACGGAAACAACAGAACTTGAATCATAAGTGAGGAAACTATGTCGAACACTGCATTGACACAGTCACCACGTCAGCTGAAATTCGGATACAAGGAACAGACTGTCTATGGCACGGCCGAAGCTGACGCGGCCGCATTCACTGAGGTGGATTGCGCACCGTTTGTCGTCAACCGGGACATCAAGCTGTTTGAGGTCCAGGGATCGCACGGCCGACGGCAACAGCACCAAAATGACCTGGTCGTGTTCGGAAAGGCCTGCATTCCGACGTTCAAGGTCAATGGTGTCGTCAAGAAAGCTGAACTGGCGGACATTCTGGCGGCGTATTTCCAGTCAGTCACCGAGGGAGCTCTCACGCCGTTTTCAAAAGTCCACACGCTGCATGCGTCACAGCCGGATTTCCTGGCTGATGCTGGGTTCTTCTATACCTGGATCGTTTATGATCCGATCGCGGCCAGGTCGATCAAGGTGGCCGACTGCATCATGAAGTCGCTGAAACTGAGCATCCCAGCCGATGGTGCCGCGCCGGTGACATTTGAAGCTGAATGGGCCGGCTTGGGCCTGGCGCCGGTTACAGCCGATCCGTCAGGCACCTGGACGCCAAACACGAACACCGGTCTGTTTTATCGGACCGATCTGGATATCGTGACGATCAATTTTGGGGCCGGTGCCCTGAATTTCCGGCTGATGGAAGGCGAAATCACGCTGTCCCGGGACCTGATTGGTGTCGGACACAACGGCACTGGCGGGTTCGATGTTGTCCACCTAGCCAATGCAACACAGACGGCAAAACTGAAAGTCGTCAAGGACACTGACGCTAATGACGCTTACACCAACCAGGTGGCCGGCACGCCGATCGATTTGCGGATCGGTTGGGGCAATGCCACGCCGGGAACCGATGACGGCGATTTCAACATCGCGGCGCACGCGGTCATTGAAGGGCCGAACGGGTTGGAACCAACATTCGATGAACCGATGGGGTTCCAGATCAATTGCCGGCTGGTAGCGGCGACATCGACTGAGCCGATCACTATCACACAGGCGGATGCGATCGATAAGGCTTGGTGATCGAATCTGTAAACTATAACCGACAGGAACAAAACAATGTCACTGATTGAACTGATTGACCAAACGACGACGACGGCGGTGGAAGTGCGTCCAGGGATCACCATTCACGTCAAAGCGCTTTTGAATTCACAGAAGATGGCCCTGGCTTATCAGATCGGCGAATCCGGTGAACTGCACGGTGATCGTTTTGATAGATACATGGAACTGGTCGCCGATTGCATCACCACGATTGACGGTTGCGAAGATGAAATCACAGCAGCCGGCGGTCTGGCGGCATTCCTGATCCGGATCAAGGACTGGACTTTGCAGCGGGATATCAATCGGGCGGTCCTGGACCATTGTACCATCACGAGGGATCAGGAAAAAAACTGAGATTGCTTGTCCAGATGGTGGCCACCGAACCGGACAAGCTGGAAATTGGATGTGGTGGATGTCGGCCCGACCGCTGTTTTAATCACCGGAAAACACTGGTGGTCAAAGCGCAGCGAGTGCCGACCCTGACCTTGAACAAGTCGAACTGGTGGCAAGTGACGGAAGCATGTCGAACAGCATTCAACAATCCGGACTGGACCGAACTGGCAGCGCTGCTTTATTACGGTATCTGCCGTCGGTCCCTCATCACATTGGAATCGCTGGAATTACTGCATCTCTATCGTGTGACGGGTGGCATTCGGGCGAACACACCGGCAGACTACTATCGACTGCCGGCGTTGTGGTGCAATGTGGTCGCGGTGATTGAGGATGAACTGATGAGAGTCAGGAAACAACGCAATGGCTGACACAGAAGATCGCGCAAAAATCATCGTCGAAATGCAGGACCGGGCCAGTGCTGCCATATCCGGCATGTCCACGTCCTGGGGCAAATTCATCGGCGGTATCAGCATCGGCAATGTAGTAGCTGACGCTGCTGCCAAGATTCTTGGCAAGGTCAAGGATGCGATCAGCAGCATGACGATTGATGCGGCCCATGTTGCGGCCCGGATTGAAGTCCTGAACCACGTTTTTGAAATGACCGGGCAACGGGCAGGCTATTCGGGTGAACAGCTGGAAACCGTTAAGCAAAAGCTGATTGCCCTGGGAATAGCAGAACAAGAGGCCGTCGGCATTGGGATGAGATTTATCCAGGCACAACTGGATATCGCCGATGCTACGAAAGTCGCCCGGGCGGCGCAGGACCTGGCTGTCATCAGTGGCCAGAATTCCAGTGAAACGGCGTTGCAACTGACCGATGCCATCGTCAAACAGCGTCCGATCCTGCTGAAACAATACGGCATCATCGCGGATCTCAATGACATCTATGGTGCCCAGGCAACGGCACTGAATAAAAGCGTGGATTCCCTGACTGAGTCCGAACGCCGACAAGCATTTCTGAATGAAATCCTGAGACAATCACAGACGGTTGCCGGTGCTTATGATACAGCAATGGAAGATGTCGGCAAGCGCCTGACGTCGCTGCCACGATATATGCAACAGGCACAGAATGCTATCGGCCAGCATTTTCTGCCGATGATGGGGCTGGCAGTCGATTCCGCAACAGACTTTCTGAAAGCGATTGAGGCTGCATTCACGCCGAAAACAGACATGCTGGTCAAATCGCTGAACGTCATGCAGGAAACACGGACAACGTTCGAGGCCACAACCAAACGGGTTGCCGAACTGCGGGCCGAACTGGATAAGCTGCCGCCTGTGACCGAACGTTCAGTTACGCAGCACACAAGATTCCGTGACATTCTGGCTGAATTGGAGGGGATATTTCCCGGCATTGTCCTGAGTATCGGTAACGAAACGACGGCCCTGACCAATCTGAGTGATGTTCTGGATCGCATTACGTCGAAGCGTGATGCGGAGCAACGGGAAAAGGACAATGAACTGCTCGGAGAGACAACAGATGAATATATCGCGCTGATACGAGAACTAAACTTCTTGAACAGCACAATGGACGAAGGCAGGCGCGTTCTGTTCAACTATGAGCAGGGGCTCGACCGTTTAGGTGTACCATTCAGAAACGTTGCCACCTGGCAGAAGGAATTCATAGAATCTGGTGGGAGGGTGGGGACCCAGGGACTAATTGACATCGAAAAGGATATGCGCCGTGTCACTGCTGACATTGAGAATTGGAAGGAGAGGATGGCAGAGATACCCGATAGGGTTGAGGCCTTGACCGATGGACTAAATGATATGTTGTCACCACTGTCTCAGTTGTATCCGAACCTCAAAGACAACGCAGAGGCGCAAGGCAAGCTTAACCAAACATTGGGCGATGCTGTTATCTTCTATCAGGCAATCCACAAATCAGTTGAGCAGCAGAACGACGACCTGAACGAAGAGAAAATATGGATTGAGGAGATGCGATCAAAGTGGGATGAGTTCTATAAGGAGAGACTTGCAAACGAGGATGCACAATGGCGCTCTGAAAATGAAAACCTGACGAGGCGGATAGAGGCATTTGACGTGGAGCGGGACCTGCAAATCGCATCAAACGTAGCGATGGCGGAAACGCGTTCCGAAGAAGAAATTGCCTTCGCAGCTGACATCCAGCAGCGGATCGACGCGATGACGGCTGGTAATCAAAGCATTTTGGATAATCACCATGACAGTGTCGTCATCCGTCGGAATCAAGAGGAACAGCTAAATCGGGCAATGGTGGACATCGCCGGACGTGGTGTCAGTCAGATGGTCAGCAACATGATGACGGGTCGGCATTCGATGCGCCAGGTGTTTGAGGGGATGGCCCAGGACTTTGCGGCCTTTTTCATCGAACAGTCACTGTTGAGTCTCATCAATGTGTTCATCCCTGGGCTTGGCAGCATCCTGGGTGGCATATTTGATACGCCGGCGAATGATCGCATGGTCATGACACAGGGCGAGCATTTTACGAAGTTCTTTAGTCGCGGTGCCCTGGATGCGATGGCGGTTTTTCCCGCTCAATTTGCTGCCGCCGCAACTGCCGGAGCAGCCAGCGGAGCCTATCCTATGGGCGGTACCGGCGGCGGCGCTGGCCCCGGTGGAAACACGTTTGTTTTTCAGGGACCGGTCACGGATCGGCGGTTTATTTCGGACACGGTTGTGCCACTGATTGAGCAGCAGAGTATCGGCGGTTTTTCATCAGTGCTGGTATCACGTGATAACCTGACGGGAAAAGACGATGTCATCGTCCTGTGATCTATATACTGCGCACGCCATGCGCAAGGTGGAAATCGAGGGCGTCACGACCGAAGCGACGGGACATCCGATCGAATTTGCTTTCGACTGGAACCTTGACACATACTGGGCGCCGACCACAACCGGCGTCAATGCTATGTATATTGATCTTCAAGACGCTTATGATATCGATGGGCTGGCGCTGTTCATCAGAAATTATGACACGGACTTTGGAACTGAGGCTGTCGAGTTGTCATACAGCGACAATGGATCGGATTGGACTGTTTCCAATGCCTGGTATCTGATAGCCGATGGCGGCGCCGTTGGTCAGCCGATCAAGGTTTTCCCGGTGATTACGCAGAGCGCACACAGGTGGTGGCGGGTAACGTTTGGCGGGACGATCACGCAAATCGTCCAGGTCGCCCAGGTGATTCTGTACAACAAAACATCCATCGGCCAGGGCAGCCAATTCCCGGAGAGTGACGTTATCGAGTATCTGGCAGACGTGACGACCATCGATGGTGGTCTGTCATTCAAAAAACAAACGGCCTATCTCCCTATCCGCACGCTGAGAAGGGAATGGCTCTTCACGGCACAAGCGGGATTTGACAGCCTGGCGACGGTGATCGATCGCTGTTTGCTCTCGGGGTTGCCACTGATTCTGGTTGAGGGCAGCAACAGATATCTGGTGGAAATATCTGACAGTGGATTCAATCATGCGGAGCTCGGATATATAGACTACCGACCGGCGGTCACATTTGTCACGGTTCCATATATCGCTGACGGAAAGGGATTCTGATGGCTGCCACCACACAATTCCTGACATCAGTGGCACAGCGTGACCTGGCGATTGTATCGGTGACTTCAGAAGCGACCGACCATCCGATTGAATTGGCCTTCGATCAAAACCTGAATACATACTGGGCACCGACCAGTACGGCAGCGCAAAACATCGACTTAGACCTACAATCGGCCAGATCGATCAATGGCGTGGCGATGTTTCTGCGCAATTATCTGACCGATCATTCTGGCAGTGAACTGGCCCTTGTTTCCGTTTATTATTCGGACAACGGCACGGACTGGACCGGCGTTACCGGCATGACCTATTTCATCCACACAAAGCAAACGGTCGGGAAACCATTAGTCATCGGGCCATCAGATACGACCATCAGTCATCGATATTGGCGCATCAGATTTTCATCGATGTCCACAGTGGTGCAAGTGTCACAGTTTTTCCTGTACCGTGATCGCAGCATCGCGGTGCCTGACAGTTATCCTCACAATGATCGCCGAATATACGGACAGGGAGTCGTCAAGGGATTCGCTGGCCGGGCGGTCCGAACTCCGATCAATCGGGTGCCGGTATATGAGCGTCGGCGCACCTGGCGGACTACTGACGCCGATGATATTGCTGCGATCCAGGGTGCAGTTCAAGATTGCGCCGGACGGATGAACCTCGCTATTTACGCGCCAAGTGATGCTGACCCGGAAGTGATCGAAATGCAAGACAAGCAAGCCACGATCAGACAGGTCCTGTATGGACTTTATGACCAGACGATCAGCATGCGGTCTGTCCCTTATATAGCCGATGGAGATATTTTCTGATGGCCTTGACGATGCCGGCGCTGTGGGAAGAATCCCGGTTGAACACGCGGGCCAGACGCGTGGTCGTGGTGCAATTTGAAGATGAATCGGGCATCTGGCTGGTCGGCACACAGGCCATGAACCTGACCGATGGCTATGTCCACCAGGGACTAATCAGCATCAGTGATATTGAATCCGGGTTCGATCTATATACGAAAAGGTGGATTGTCCCGTCTGTGCTGATCACCATATCCAATAAACCATACACCAGGACCGACGCGTCCGCTTCAGACAAGCGATTGTCTGACATGCTGATCAGGACCAGGACCGGCCCGGTCAGTATCTATTATTTGAAGGGTGACCGGGTGACATCGCTGGCGCACGGCCTGAAACGATTCGTCGGCGAGGTTTTGCGTGAATCGACCTTTGATGATGAGAAGATTGTCATCACGGCGGGCGGGAGCGCGAATTTCAGCGACCTTGAACTGCCACGATATACCGTTGGGGAGAGTCTGCCGGTCGACGCTATTCCGACCGAATCATTGGGATCGAAAATTCCGCTCGCCTGGGGTCGGTTTATAGGAGAGTCAGATACTGAAGCTCCGACGGGATTAATGGCGTCAGTTCGAATAACCAATGTGGATGAACCAAAATTCCTTTGTGCAGATCATATTTGCAGTTCGATCAGTAAGGCATATTTGAAAATTGAAGGCTTGCCTGATTTGTCTCAATTCATAGATAAGACAAGCAATGTTGATGAATCTGGGAGGGCAACAGTCACTCCAACAATAACTGCTACGTTTCCGGAGGGTCCCTGGTCATATTATTTGACCGGTAAGTTCAGGCCACGCGACACTTTTAGGGGTTCCTATGTGATTACACCGGATCCTGATCAGGTCAATTCTCTGCGCTTGGCGTTTGACAAAAATCCAGAGACTTGTGCGGAAGTGATGGATGAGCTTGATAATGGCACATACATGAGCGGGCGGGCATATTTTACTTGGGATGATTTTACACCAGCGGATGATGTGACAATTAATTCGTATGACCCCGGGTTGAAGCTCGAAGTCCTGGCAGCTTCCGTCGCCGGGGGAACATATTTCGCCGGGACCTATGGGCAGCAATCGCTATGGTTATATTATGGTCTGTCAGGTGGGAGTGATTTAACTCTCAAAATTGTGGATTTGACGTTGTTGACTACGAAATCTCTGCATTCGATTTGGTTAACGGGTGATCCACCAGACTATCCAAATCGTTGGCCGGATTGGAAGCTGCGCACACGCAATTCGCCGAATGCCGTACCAGCATATAATGAACTCTTACTCTTTCCCCTGATGATCAATTTGTATCTCCGCACCGATAATGACGTGACTGATCCGGCACCTAATTATTTCCAACTCGAACAATGGCTTGCGCGAATCTATGATATCAGGATCGTGATCAATCATTTAATTCCTTTTATTTATGAACGTGCTGTGTGGGTCGAGGGAGAGGGCAGGGCATATGGATCGTGGATCACCGGCCGATCCAGCAATTATGCTGTGACAGATACGATTGAGGACCCGGCTGGTATCATCGAATCAGTCTTCCGTGACGTGCTCGGTCTGCCGACGGCAAACATCGACATGCCATCATTCATCGCGGCGGAAAACACTGGCGTGACTATGCGCGTCAATCTCCATGAGGGTTTCAAGGCTAAGGCATTGGACCTCGTGCGGATGATCGCCGAACAATCGACTCTTGCTTTTTCCTGGTCGGCTGAGGACAAGGCCAGGGTCATCAATTTGACTGACAAGACGCCGACCACTAATCACATAATACCTTTCAGTCACGTCAGGCCGGGCGGTTTCTCAATTTCCAAAGCCTCGACCATCCGGAACTATCTGCTTTTGAAGTCGCGCTGGCGCAATGAGTTTGGTGCCTTTGCCGATGACAACAGCGAAAATCCGGTTGAGGATGCAACATCACAAACGGCTCTGGGCGGCATTTTCAAATATACGGGCTCCTGGCGTTTTCTGGCCACCGCAGCAAAGGATGCGGTTGCGGCGCTGTATTGTAACGCGACCGATGGTCTCTGGTCGAAAGATCACAACGTGCTGACGCTGGAAACTATGGGCGATCTGTGGGCGCACGTTCAAGAGGGCGATTGGTGTGAAATGGAAAGTCTGACCTGGGACCCACAGTTGACATTGCGCGGGGCCACGTGGTCGGGTGCTCAGTTCATTGTCACGAAAGTGGCACAGTCGATGACCGGGACCAAGATGACCTTGATACAATTATGGTGATGAGGGATATATGGAACAGACAACGCAACAGGCCGCTGAACACATGCAGTTCATCATCAATCTCCTAATCGGGGTGGTTGGTATTCTGATCGGGATCGGGGTCGCGCACGTCGGGATCTTGCGGAAATTGAATAAGGTTGTCGTAAGTGTGGCACGTCACGATGAAAGGATCGTGACACTGTTTGCCAATGATGGTGATCGCAAAAAGGAAAATGACAGGGTGCTGGCGCTGCAAAGCGATCTGGTCGGCACCATGCAGGAATTGATAAGTCAAAACACACAACTGATTCGGAACCCGGATCGGAGAGGATAAGATCATGGCCATTTTAACAACGGACATCCTGTTCAAGCTCTCCACGAAAAGCGGCAGTGCGGGCAACAGCCTGTCCAGCACGCCGGCGGAATCGCTTGGCAAGTACATCTCCACGACCGTAGTCACGGCGGCGACACTGCACAATCTGTTCGACGTTGTGACCGGTGACGAAAACGCGGCAAACGATGTCGAATATCGCTGCGTGTTCGTCCACAATGCACACGCCAGCCTGACGCTGACCGGTGCCGTCGTGTGGCTTTCGGCGGAAGTCGCTGACGGTGCGGCAGGAGCGATTGCCATTGACGATGTCGCGGCAAGTGTGATCGGGTCGGCAACTGCCCAGGCTGATGAAGTCGCGGACGAATCGACAGCGCCGACCGGAGAATCATTTTCATCGCCGACCACAAAAGGCACCGGCCTGGCGATTGGCGACATCCCGGCTGGATCGTGTCGGGCCTTTTGGGTCCGGCGGACATGCGCTGATTCGGCTGCGCTTGATGCTGACGGCGCAACTGTTCGCTGTGAGGGTGATACGGCGGCATGACCGGACTTCACGTGAAGGAAGAAAGGGAGATAGGTGGTGATTCCATGAAAGTGATCCGCTGGTTAAGAGTGATCCTCTGGTTATTTGTTTTGTTTCCTATTCTCTCGACGCCAACGATCGGGGCCGTGATTGCTGATACAATCAAAGGAGCTGCGAGCATCGAGGACCTGTCTATACGGGAGAACAGCCCCTACAACACATACGATAATGGTGGTGCTTCTGTCCTTAGTATAGTGAACTCATCTGGTACACATCAACGCACATTAGTCCGACTACTCGGCTTGGCTGATGTTGTCGGAGTAGATACGACAGCCGATCCCGATACGGCATGGACAATCGACTCCCTGGTCTTCTGGCCGTATGTCACTGGGCAAGCGTCGGATACGATAGGTGTTTACCGCGTCTTGCGATACTGGCATGAGGGTGGTGATGTTTCTCTTTGGGCGATGGGCGAGGCCTGTTGGGCGGGGCCTTACTATGTTTGCGACACCGGCTGGACGGCGTGGAAGGGCGGGTCGAATTGTACCGATCCGGGGAACTGGAACGGATGCAGCAATACCTATGCAGATGACGGGCTACGAAACTACTCCGAAGGTGGCGGTTTTGACTATATCACCATCAATGACTTTGGACTCTCCGTCCCGACAACGGCGACGATCCGTGCGCTCAATGCTATCTACAATGGTTATACTAATATAGTGTCGGGAGTGCGTGATTTCAGTGTGCAAATCTTCAAGGACGGTTCAACACTAGAGGGTTATTCGTGGACTCAGAGTATATTGACCAGGTCAACTGACACCACCTACACCGATACGGTAACCGACCTCTGGAACACCACATTGCCCGTCGATTCAGTCACGGGTAGTGCCTTTGGTGTGCGGGTTACCAATTTTAGTGATTACACGAGTAAACAGTATCTATATCTCGATCAACTCGCCTTTCAGGTAAAGTACACCATGACAGAGGCCGATACCCTTTGGGGAACGGCGGGGTGTAGCAATACGACTACCGACCGCAGCGCGACCGCAATGGACACGGTGATTATCGACGCAACAGGCAGAGTCGAGGACCAGAAAATCTATATCAATCCCCCACTGGCAAACGGCTGGGTGAGCGGGGATAGTGCCAGCTACGGGATTATTCTTGTCGGTCTGGGGGCTGCACACTTGACACAAATGTCATCTTCTCAGGCGGACTCACTTCCCTGGTTCATTGTTTATCATACCGAACCAGAGGAGGGTGAGGGCGTTCGCCGGCGTCAATTACTCTTGGAGGAAGATTGATGCTTAAGTGGGCATGTCTATTCATCCTCTTGCCGGTTCTGGTTCTTGCCGGTCAACAAGACACCCTGCGCGGTGTAACGGCCACCTTTGATACCTACATCAGCGAAGCGGACTCGGTGACGAACTATGGCGCGGCGACCGTCTTGCGGGTGGACAAGACCGCATCCAGTCAAAAGCGTGTGATGATAAGTGTAGACTCGGCATCGCTCGCGGCCCTGCAATTCATATGGCCACTCAAATCTGGCAGACTCTGGCTCTGGTGTGAATCTCAAGTCGGCGCGACATTGGAACTTTCTGAGGGAGGCAAACCACTTAAAGAGGCATTAGTTACATGGAACGGCTGGTCAGGAGCCGATACGAACTGGTCGGAGTTTGGCGCGAACAATACCGGCACGATCACAGCCGCAGCGCAGAACAGGGGCAAGTGGGCGCACTTCAGAGACGAAAGGACGCCGACAACTGGTACTGGATACTGGGATAACGTCGAAGATTTGGCTGACCAAGATAGCAACTGGACTTATGGTTGGGCTACTCATGGTAACTACTCTTGGTTACAAGGATATGGCTTTGCTCTGCCAACTGGTTCTGTTATAGACACCTTATGGATGGCAAACCTCGGCAGTTGCAATGATCTGTGCGTTAATGTGCCAGCCTGTAACCACGACGATTCATACCTGCGCTTCATGGTGGGTACGGGACAAGGAACGAGCAAGGGTGATACCGTGAATGTCGTCGGGTGGGATCCTTATGTTCCCTATGTATGGTATTACTGGGATATATTACATGAGGATCCGTTTGGTTTCCCAACGTCTCCGACCTGGGGAGTGGATTGGACGGCAAACGAAATCAATTCATCTACATTTGGTATGAAATATGGACCCGCCGATACTACCGGTACTGGCGGCGGATGTTGCGGTGTTGATTCTCTTTACTGGGACAAACAATACATCCAAGTATCTTACGACGCTGACACCGCCCTTGACCGGTCTGATGTCCCGATGTCATCTGTTACTGTTACTCAGACGGGATGGGTTGGCTTTTACATTGATCTGTCGTGGTTGTCCGCTTGCTATACCGGTGAAAAGCATTGCTATTCTCTGTTCGTGATTGCTACTGATGGTGATGGTGAAACGGTCTTTACCAGTTCAGAAGGTATAGCCGAGCACACGCCGATGATAACGATTGAGCAATGGACGGCCCCGAATAATGTGATGATCAGATAATGGAAGGAAGTTTATGATGATGACAAAACTGACAATGATCCTGATGCTAGCTGTCCTGATAAGTCCGGCAGTCGCGGAAAATCTCGGGACACTCTCGACCGCTGATTACGTGCGCGTCTGGTGCAAGGCCATCAATAGCAGCGGCATTGAAGCATCACCGGATTCCGGCCATGTCCTGGTGTCATTCAACCGTGAAGCAACGGCGAATTCAGCATCTTATTCGGCTGCCTGGATAACAAGCGGCGCCACTGGCAGCGAAATCGACAGTGTACTCTATAACGGCCACACATACTATTATTTCGTGGACCTGGTCGCCGACATCGACAACGGTGAAGGGAACGGACCATATTTCGGCGATGTCGTCCTGTACACCGGCGGGCTGCCCTGGCACAATAAGTTTGCGTTTACACTGGCGGCTGATGAATTCACTGACTATCTGGCGACACTCACGTCGATCCTTGCCGATGTCACAAACCTTGACGCCTGGAACCCCGCGACTGATTCGACTCATGTGAACGGGCTGAACGCGGCACGTCTGGCGGCGCTTGACTATCTGGACCATGCAATATCTACGCTGGATAACCTGATATTAGATGAGGATACGACTGGGCACAAACTCGCAGGGTCTTTCGGTCTGTTGTTCACGTACCTGGACAGTCTGAACAACTTGCTGACCATTGCCGACATAGCCAGTGAAGTCGCCGACAGCGCGGCTACCAGGGAATTCACGCTCTCACTTGTCGGCCTGGATGCTGATTCATCGTTTACTAACTTGCAAGCAACGGCAGCGAAAATATATGCCTGGTGCAGTGACAGCTTGCCGACGGTCATGGGATTTCCTGGCAGCACGGTGCTCCCCTGGTCTTATCAAATACCGAGTGCAAATGCAGACACGACCGTCATCGGGATCGGGACTGATACACTGTGGGGAATTGAATATATACACGATGGCGGAGCATCGGGGGATAATCCGGACAGCACACACACTTTCATTTGGCCCTGATTATGGCATATCGTGACCACAGACGAGAGGGACCGCGAACGGATCACCGGCGTGACGGCGCCCAGACACCTGGGACCACGCCGGTCGGCGCGGATATGCAGCTGATCTGGAACACCAGGGCAACCGTCGGCGCGGACCTTCAAGCTATTTGGAATCTGCGTGAGGCTGTCGGCGCTGACGTGCAGGCAATCTGGAATGTCCGGGCTCCCGTCAATGCGGACCTTCAGGCAATTTGGAATGTCCGCGAGGCTGTCGGCGCTGACGTCCAAACGATCTGGAACGTCAGGGCGGCTGTCGGGGCTGATGTCCAGGCAATCTGGAACGTCCGGGCAGCTGTGAATGCTGACCTGCAAGCAATCTGGAATGTGCAAGCTGTCGTCAATGCTGATCTACAACTGATCTGGAATGTCGAGGCGATCGGCGTGGTCGGCGCTGACATGCAGTTGATCTGGAATACCAGAGCTGCCGTCAATAGTGACCTTCAGGCAATCTGGAATGTGCGAGCAGCCGTCGGCGCGGATCTTCAAGCTATTTGGAATGTCAGGGATGCTGTCGGGGCTGAGATCCAAGCTGTCTGGGATGTCCGTGAGTCCGTCAATGCGGACGTGCAGCTGATCTGGAGTGTCCGAGATGCCACAGGAGCCAATGTTCAGCTAATCTGGAATGTCTTATCAAACGGCCAGAGATTCCATTCCTTGATGATTGACGGCCTGGCTATCATCGTGCCGGTTATCGATGACGTGGCGCTGGTAGTACCGTGCGTGGATGACCTAAAAGTGATTGGAGTGTAAACGATGGCGAATTTCCCGAATGTGACGGTGCCAGAAGGCAGCAGCTGCAATATCACTGGCGTGGTGAAAACCGAAAAGGGCGGCACAGCGATTGGCAGCGCCAGTATTTCAGCGGCGACCCTGCAGTTGAATAACCTGAATACCGACGCGGTCATCCGGGCTGCTGGCAGTATCGCAGCTGACATCGATGTCAGTGGCAATCTGAACACGGTCATCACGGCCGCTGAAAACAAGACGTACACAGAGACAAAAAACTATGAATACCACGTCGCCACGATCCGGATTACCGGCACGAGTGGCGATGGCAAGGTCGTGACCATCGTGCAATCGGTGTTCATCAAGGTCACAAACAACAAGTATCAGGTATCGACCTGATAGATCGAAAGGATGGAGTAATGCGAAAAAGTATCATTCATACGGCGCTGCTACTGATAGTCGTCGTCCTGGCATTCTGTTCCCAGGGACAAAGCGGCATCCGGACCTGGACGTCGTCAGGTGATGACGGCAATGTCGGCTATTCCGCCGGCCATGAAATGGTCTGGTCGCTGGACAGTGCGGCGATTGTCGCCAGCGATGCCGGGAAAGATGGC
>Ga0180732_1001132_pt1 | contig 17656 bp, 20 predicted proteins | sample KR11_01MetaG_FD_148674 | JGI IMG/M metagenome (GOLD analysis project Ga0180732, IMG submission 148674) | Groundwater microbial communities from the Olkiluoto Island deep subsurface site, Finland - KR11_0.1 MetaG | ecosystem: Environmental > Aquatic > Deep subsurface > Groundwater | place...
GAAGGGATAAGAAATAGTTTTGAATTTTTAAGAAAAATAATGGCCCTATATTTTAGATTTTCACTTATAGATAATTCATTCAACATTTTTCTTGATGGTAAAAAAATTACTCTAGATGATATGAAAGACTTAGCTGAAAAAACAGAGTTTTTATGGAACATTAATTCCTTTGAGGATCCATATATAAAAGAAAAACTTACTAACCTTAAGGAAGAGTCCAAAAAAATAAAAATGAAGAGTAAAGTTAAGGGTTTTATTGCTTCTGTTGAGAAACCGAGAAACCTTAAGATAACAAATACAGAAGAAAAAGTAGGAATTGATCTTTTTGTGAATGGGAGGTTGAGGGAAAGAGATATACTAAGACACATTCCTACAGATAGAATAGCTGAGAGTTACCTATATGGGCAAATACATTTTAATGATTTAGATGATGTGGAAGATAGATTTACAACTAGCAGAGAAAATATAGTTGCCGATGATGATAAATATAAAAAGTTCTTAGTAGAATTAAGAGAAAAATTATTAGAAATACTTGAGGATTGGGATGTGTTAAGAATTAAGAATAAAAAAGAGGGGGATTCAGAAAACAAGAGGATTTCTCAAAAAGAAAGATCTTCTGTTGGTTTGTTTAACGCCGTTTCTACAGAATATGCGGTTTCTGATGATGAAGATGATTTAGAGAATAAGAAAAAAGTTGATGGTTGGATAGGAAATTTAATTGATGATGCAACTTATAATTTTGAGTCTTACGCAGAATGTTTTATTTCTGAAAACCTTGTTAGAAAACACATTAAAGAAAAAAATATTGTTACTTCTAGCGAAGCAAATGAAATAATTCAAAAGTGGAGAGAAAAAGAATCAGAGAATAAAACGAAGGGAAATATAAGCATAGATATTAGACAAGAGGATGATGATTTAAGTTATTTAGATATGGCACCACTTTCAAAAGAAGCAGACCCCCAACGTGGACATTTCGCCGGTCTTACTGCAGATGCTAAACAATACAAACCAATTAGGGATGCCCTTATGCACACTGCTCTTCTAACCGGTGAAGCAAAACAAAAACTAACAGCTATTTTTAAAAATATAAAAAGTAGAGTTAAAACTTTACTCTCTGAAGATTAATTTTACATAAATTTTTTCTAATTGGCCGCAGGCCTGCCGACCGCAGGTCTCTACCTTTTACCCAACTTCCACAAGAACTCAAAATAACTTCTATAACTATCAGCTATATCTTTATTTTTAATAATAACAACTATAGGTTTATCAGTTAAAACATGTATAGCAACCTTATCACCATATATAGAAGTAGTAGCAGGACTTTTAACTTCTTCTAAATATCTAACTTTTATATTTTTAACTTTAGTCATTTCATGACCTTTAAACTCTTTACTTGTTATCATTCTGCCCTTCAAACCAAGCTGAACACCTTTTTTAGCAAGATGTGGCAATTCATATTGTAAAACATCATAACTTTTGCCAGTAGCACCAAAAAAACAAAAATCTTTGTATTTCATCATATCACTAACAAAAGTCCTTAAACCTTTCTTGCCTTCATATACCATGACTTCTTGATCTTTTTCTTTTACTTTTTCAATGGTTTTTAATTTAGGAATTAAATGTAAAGCAACACTTTCTTGTTCTTTTACAGGATTTAGCAGGTTTTCAGGATCACTAGCTGAGAAATATTTTTTATTTTCTTTTATGATATAATTAGCTAATCCTTTTTCAACTAGATTGTTTAATATCTGATAAACTAATGTTCTATCAAAACTAATTTTCTTAGATAGTTCATTAACAGAAATAGGGCCTCTTTTTAATAATTCTATGTACACTTTTGCTTCATTTTCAGGTAATCCTAGTTTTTTTAATTCTTGTAACATGTTGTAATAAAAACTAACAACTAATACTTAAATATTGCTATTTTGTTTCTGGCTAGGAACAAATGAGACTTCAGATAGTAAGAGAAAAGGCATTAGAATTTATTTTAGATAATCGGGATTCTGATAAACTTTGGAGAGATTTTGAAACAAAAACCCATGGAGAAAGCGTTGATTGGGTAACTTCATATGTTGCTTGTAACCTAATGGAATCTGGCTTTTATGATTTAGAAGAAACAGCAGATGTAATTGCTGATAGGCAGGATAGAAATGGGGGTTGGGGATATAACAAGAAAATTTGTCCTGATGCTGATTCAACTTCTTGGGCAATTTCATTTTTGTGTGGTTTTGGCGAGAAGTATTATTATTCTCATTTAATTGAGGCAGAGAAATTTTTGAAATATCATCAGAATTCTGACGGTGGATTTGGAACATATAGTGAACACGAAATAAGAAGTTATTCAAGAATTCCAGATGAATTGTCAGTTGAAGGTTGGTGTCAATCTACTCCGGATGTTACAGTTGCAGCAATTAATGCTTTAGAAAGATTATCTTGGACTAGCATGAGAGAACTTAATTGGGCACTTAGTTACCTAATGAGAAACCAAAAAGAAAATGGAAACTGGGAAAGTTATTGGTGGGATAGTAGCGTTTATCCAACTGCTTCGGGTATTATAGTAAGGGATTATCAGGGAGTTTTCATAAAAAAAGCACAAGAATGGTTAGTAAAAGAGAACACTCTTGATGAACCACCTTTTTACACTGCTTTGTCTTTGTTAGGAATTTTAAATAAAAAAAAATATCTTCAACAAACTAAAAAAAGAGTTGTAAAATTATTATTAACTCAGCAGAGCGATGGAAGTTGGGATTCTGGAAAAATTTTAAAATTTCCTAGTCCAGATAACATTGATCCTAGAATAAATTTTGATAGATGGAGGGAAGATGCAGTAGATCAAAATAGGATTTTTACAACTGTAACAGCCTATAGGGCCTTATCTGCTTATGAAAAAAAATGGAAAACAATTTAGAACGATTATTAATACCTGCAATTGGGATAGGAATTGGTACTTTTTGTGGAACTTTAGATATTGTTACAACTGGGCTACCGATAATATCTTCTACAATAGCAATTTATCATTCTTGTAAATGGTTGGCTGCAATACCTGTAGATCCCTTCTTAGAAGGGGGAGAGTATTTTAAGGGATTGTCTTTGTATAGTTTGGGTGCTGCAATTCCTTTTGCGATTAAATATCATAATGAAATTGCTGATTTTATTTCTAATTTAGCTTCTTAGCTTTTTTGGCCTGCGCGGCAAGCGCTAAAGAATTTTACAAACTTTTTTTGGTAGAAATATTTTTAAACCCTAAAAAATAAGTAATTAATATGAAAATTAGAATCGCTAAAATTGAAGATGTCCCTAGTCTTTTAGTTCTTTTCATGGAACAAGAGAAATCTGGTGTTAGTTTTTTACCTAAAAAGTATAAATCTATGAGAAATAAGAAGAAACCATTAAAAAAACATATTAAACTTGCATTGGAAAAAGATATTAAACAGAAAAATTCTAGGTTTTTGGTTATGGAAGATAATGAAAAAATTGTTGGTTATATTTTTGGAGAAATCCGGGATAGTACTCATCCTTTGTTTAAAAGACCAAAATCTGGTGAATTAAGGGCTATAGCTGTTTTAAAAACATATCAGGGTAAGGGCATTGCAGGTAAATTATGGAAAGAATTATTAGATTGGTTTACTAAGAAGAAATGTAAAATGGTTACTTTGAGTGTGAGTTCTAATAATCCGGCTCAAGAGATTTATAAAAAATGGGGTTTTGATGTATTTTATTTTAGAATGATCAAGAAAATATAAATTTTTGTTATTTTCCTTGGCCTGCGCGGCAAGCGCTAAAGAAACACTTAAATATAGAGATTAATTGCAATTTTTATGAAATTCTATAGACTTGTAGCATATTTAACAACACCTGGAAATGAGCCAATTGAAACTGCTGCTTATTACTTTGGATTTGATGGGGAAATCCCAGCAGAAAAAACTACTGTAACAATTTCTGGAAAGCCTTCTTTAAGATCTGCAAGGCTGGAAGAAGTAACAGAAAAAGAATATACAAAAGCAATTAAATAAGTAACACAAACCAAAAGCCTTATATAAGCAAATAAATGGCTAATTCTGAGGTAAACTTACTAAAATGAAAGGAACAGTAAAATTTTTCAATAGAAGTAAAGGCTTCGGATTTATCGCTGGTGAGGATGGAAAAGAATATTTCGTTCATTCAACTGGTCTTAAAGAAGGCGTCTCTATTAATGAAAATGACTTAGTCACCTTCGATGTAACTGAAGGCGATAGAGGACCAAAAGCTGAAAATGTTGAATTAGCATCAGAGTAAAGGTAGCTTAAATAAACAATTTCTATAAATTATTTTTATTTGTTTTTTATTTTTAATCAATAGTAGTGTGAGCCAAAAAGATTTATGGTTGTTTTGTACTAAATGGTTAGATTTATAATAATTTCTGGTTTATCTAATTAAAATGGTAGTTATTTACACTCAAGAAGACTTAGATAAAGTGGAAGAACAGATGAGAAGTTATGAATCCAAGCTGGCTTCTGACATTTGGAACATTCTTGGGTTGGATGGAAAAAAGTGGAGTGGTGATTCTAAGGTTATTAAAGATTCTCCAATAATCAGATTTACCCCTGCTAATTTAGATACATTAGAAAAAATTTGCTGCGATGTTTATTTTGTTCCGGAAAAAGACCTTTCAGACCCTTCAAAAAAAGGGGTTTTATTTGACCTTGGAGATCCGTTTTCAACAAAGGCATTAATAGAAAGTTTAGATTTTTTAGGTTATGGTTTGGAAGATATTGGTGCTGTTTATCTTACGCATATGCATGCCGATCATTGCGGGAATATTTCCCAATTACTAAATTCTATTAAAAAAGGACCTCCTGTTTTGATGCCCCAACAAGAATTTAATGCTTATCACGAAAATCCACTTGATGTTTTAGAACCTTCTTTTCGTTGGAAACATAAGGGCGATGAAGAATATGTTAATCCAAATAATGGATTATTATTAAAAGATCCTAGGAAGTATGACGAACAATTAAAAGTTCTTAGCGATGGGGAAATTGTTAATGGGCTTAGACATAAAAGGGTTGAACTGAGTGATTTATCTAATCTTTGCGAAGGAGAATTAGGGTATGCCGTTTTTGATCAGCATCATCAGGCAGGAGATACTGTGTATGTTTTAGGTAATTTTATTTTTTTAGGTGATGCTTTGGGCTTGCGGACTGGGCCCTTAGGTAATAAAGATAAATATGCTTACTCAGCTAATGTAAAAAGGATTAAACGTTGGGTGGTTAAGGGTATGTCAAAAGGATTCATCCCTTGTTTGGGTCATAGTGCAGCATATATTGGTAGTAAAGATATAAGCCCCGCACAAAGTTCTGTATTTGTAGGTTAATATTAAACATCAACAATACATTGAACATTAAACTTTTTATCTTTCCAATATTTTAAACCAGAATAAGTTGCTGCTTTGACTTCAATCTTTGGTTTATGTTTTTTAATATCTATTTCTTCACCATAAACTGTTGCTTTTAATGTATTTTCTTTTATTTTAACTTCAAATTTAGAGAAAAACATGTTTTCAATATCTTTTTTAGCTAAAAGAGCGTTTAACCATTCAACAAATAAAGCTGCAGTGTCATCTGCTTCACATTTAATTGTTATTTTTTTAATGGGTTTTACATCTGAAACCATTAACTCAAATAAAGCTTTTGCGCCTTCTTCAAACATTTTGTTTAAACTATCTGAATTAACTAGGATGCCTACATCTGCTTCATGTTCTAGGAATTTGTACATAAGATTAATTGAAATACTAACTTTTATAAGTTTTTTCTTATTCCTGTTTTTTACAATGATGTCTGATGAAAGTAAAATAAGGCTTGCGGGTAATCCTAATTTAACACAGGGGGATCGGGTTTTAACTAAAATAGCTTCTGGAAAAGTAAGAAGATATGATGTAAATAATCCTCATCTTTTATCAGATAGAGTTAATGAAGGAGAAATTAGAAAAGTTTTAACTGATCTTAGGTGGGTTGTGACTAGTTTAGATTATTCTTTAATGGAATCTCCTGCTGCAACAACAGCTTACTCTAATGCATTATCAATTCCCTTTAATATTAAACATCCAAGAGCGATTCCTTGGTATTTTAGAACCGCTTTTAGGTTAGCAACGGATAAACTTAGAGAAACAGGAAAATCATCACATAGTAAAAGTTGGAAAGAATATGTGGAATTTGCTTTTATGGAAAGAGAGAAAGACGGGAGTTTATGTTATAATCGGGTTACTGGAGAACCAGTTTTAAAGGAAGTAGAAAAACAAGAACTTTGGAGAAGATGGCCCATAGAAAGAATATCAGCTTTAGCTTATCCGGGATCTATTGAATTTATGAATGCTTTGTTTGAAGTAAATTTGGGATTAGAGGCAATAATAGCAACCGAAGATATAGAACCAATTGCCAAAAAAGCAATGCATCTTATGATTAATTTTGATGATCCAGCCCAGGCAGGAGAAAGAATTTCTTTTGAAGCTTATGGAACTGCAAATTGGGCAGGGGGAAGTGGATTAATGAAAGCGATTACCGATAGGATGGATTTAAATCCAGGAAATTTATTGTATATTTGGGATAATAAACCAGAAGGATGGAATGTATTTGATTTGAAGAAGAGATATGGATTTGATAGAGTTTTGGGATTAAGGGTTGTAAATCCTGGAAAGGATTCTAGTTCTTTGTCAATGTCAACAGATATAACAGTTTACAAAAATTTTACCTCTTTAAGGGAATATTTTCCTGAAAGGGATATGGCTGGTTAATTATCTCTTAAATCACCAAAATCTTTATTAATTAACTTAGACTTCTAAAAATTAGAAAAAAGGGGAAAGTAATGACAAATATATTTACAAAATTTCTACAAACACTGTTTGGTGGATTATTTAGAAAGAAACCCCATGTTAAGATTGGGTTATATGGCCCACCGAATGCAGGAAAAACAACATTAGCAAATAGAATTTGCCATGATTGGTTAGGGGAAGATATTGATATGGGTGCTGTTTCTAAGATTCCACATGAAACTAGGGAAATTCAAGTTAAGGAACATGTTGATATTAAACAAGATGGTAAGGAAATTACTTTTAATTTAATTGATACGCCTGGAATTGCAACTAAGATTGATTATCAAGATTTTATGAAATTTAAAATGAGTAAAAAATTAGCTCAAGCAAGAGCAAAGGAAGCAACTAAAGGAGTTATTGAAGCTATTAGATGGTTAGATGATATGGATTGTGTTTTAGTTGTTTTAGATGCAACAAAAAATCCATATTCACAAGTTAATATTACAATCATAGGAAATTTAGCAGCTAGAGACATCCCAGTTTTGATTGTTGCAAATAAGATAGATTTAAAAAAAGCAAATATTAAAAAAATAGAGGCAGCATTCCCTCAATATAATGTTATTGGAATATCTGCTGAAAAGGGAAAAAATATGGAGCAGTTTTATAAAACTATTGTAAAGTTGGTGAAATAAAAGATGGTTACAATACAATATTTACCTTATCTTGAACATGGTAGTTTAGACTCTGAAGAAAAAATTAAAAAGTTGTTGAAGTTAGTTAAAGAAGACAAAATTCTTATGATGGAAGGAAGATTAAGTCCTGTTGAAGAAGCTAAATTAATTGAAAGAACAATGGAAGAGATTTCTAAGAATTTTAAGGGTGTTGAAATTTGTACTATTTACCCAAATGGAAATGGTAACAAGAAAAAACAAGAATTTTGGAGTAAAGTGAAATTAGGATTTTTTAATATGGTGTTAGGGAGTAGGCAGGGTGTTACTATTATAGGTCCAGCAAGTTTAATTAAAGAAATTAAAAGAGATCCTAATAAAATAGAATTGTTAATGAAAAATAAGAGGAAAAGGTAAATGCCCCACCAATGTGTAAGATGTGGAAATGTTTATGATGATGGTTCTAAAGAATTATTAAAGGGATGTAATTGTGGAAGTAAATTCTTTTTCTTTATTAAAAAAGAAAATATTGATGCAGCTAAAAAATTAAGTTCTGAATTAACAAAAGATGAAAGAGAACAAATTGAAAAAGATGTAATTGATATTGTTGGTTCTAAAGTTGATGAAGGGGAACCGGTTTTTTTGGATATTGAATCTATTCGTGTTTTAAAACCTGGTAAATATGAATTGGATTTAATTGATTTATTTAGGGGAAAACCTTTGGTGTATAAGATTGAGGATGGCAAATATATTATTGATTTAGTTTCTACGTTTGAAGCTAAAAATAAAAAGAATTGATGTAACTACTTCTGAGAGATAACAAATAGAAAGATTTATAAAGGGGAAATTTTAGTTTTATATCAAAATGAAATGGTTTATTATTCCTTTAATACTTGTATTATTAATTAGTTTAGTGCCAACTTCACAAGGTTTAGTTCCAAGTTCTCAGGAGATTACTGAAGAAGCTTCTACTTGTGGTGGAGATGCTCCTGGAATGTCAAATCCAGCTGCTGTTTATTGTATAGAATTAGGATATTCTTATGATAATGGTTTTTGTGTTTTTAACAAAAATGAAAGATGTGAAGAATGGGCATTTTTACAAGGAAAATGTGGACAAAAATATTCTGTTTGTTCTACATTAGGTTTAAAGACCAAAATTAAAACTGATGGTCAAAATCCTTTTACTCAAGAATATGTTGTTTGTACTTCTGGAAGAAAAGAAGTTGCTTCTGCTACTGATATGATTAATCTTAGTGGAAAATCAACTAAAGGTTTCCAAGAAATTGTAGAAAAAGAAACAACTAAAAGAAAAGTTGAAAAGAAAATTGCTTTGCCCTTTGAATTTGATTGGAGAGATCATAGGAGTGGAGATTGGACAACTCCTGTAAAAAACCAAGGTACTTGTGGAAGTTGTTGGGCATTTGCAACTGTTGGTATTGTTGAATCTGCATATAATATATATAATAGTAATCCCGATTTAGATTTAGACTTATCAGAGGAATATTTAGTTTCTGATTGTCATTTACAATATGGTTGGCAAACTTGTTGCGGAGGCTTCCAACAGTATGCATTAGATTTTATTCAAAGTGAAGGAATTCCTGATGAAGAATGTATGAATTATGTTTCGGGAAGTGGATGTTATTGTATTGGTGGATCTTGTAGTGCAAATTGCGAATATAGCGGAAGCCTTCCTAGAACTTGTGCAGATACTACTTGTGATGATAGATGTGAAGATTGGGAAGAAAGATTATATGATGTTAATGATGTTAGTTATTTTAATATGAGTTCTTCATTATCAAAAGATGAAATAAAACAATTTATTATTGAAAAAGGACCAGTTGCATCTAATATGCTATTTGGTTATGGTTATTGGGATGGGGATGTTTATAAATGTGAAAGTGCTTCACATACTAATCATGCTGTTATTTTGGTTGGTTATAATGATATTGATAATTATTGGATTGTAAAGAATAGTTATGGAACTGGTTTTGGAGATGATGGTTACTTTAAAGTTGCATATGGTGACTGTTATATTGATACTCCTGCTTGGCTTTCTTATGTTGAGCTTTAGGAAAGTTTAAATATCTGTAATTCTTTATTATTATGAGGTGATTTGCTTGAAAAAATTAGGAATATTATTAGTTTTATTTTTATTTATAGTAAATATTGTTTCTGCTTATTCTATCATGCCTAGTTTCGTTGTTGATTCTAATAATAATGCTCAAGTTGCATGGTTTGATAGCAGCTCAGAAGGAATTTATTATTCAAGACATAGTGGGTCTGATGGGAGCGCACTGATGGATCCTGAACTTATTGTGGAAGGTGGTGCAGAAACTCCGTGGGTTGATGTTGATTCTAATGGAGATGCACACATTGTTTTTACAGATTATAGGACAGTTGAAGGCTGGGCTACTTTTTATGTCAAAGTGGATGGATCAACTGGAGAGGTTATTAGGGAAATGATGATTGAAGAGGGCCCTGGAGGATATTCTTTTAGAACTACTTCTGTGGCAGTTGATGCTAATGGAGATGCTCACATACTGGCCCATAATTATTATACGGGAAAACTTTATTATTATAAGATTGATGGAAATAGTGGAGCAAAATTGGTTAATAGAAAATTGATAAATACTGGTACTTATACTTCTCCAGACCAATATGCGGATTTAGCTATTGATTCAAACGGGGATGTGCATGCTGTTTGGGGTGATTATTATAATGACCCTCTTATGAAATATTTTAAATTAGATGGTATTAATGGAAATGTTTTGATTACCCAGAAAGTTCTTTATAATGGGGTAGGGGACGGATATGCATCTTATCCAGCTATCGCTGTTGATCCAGATGATAATGTTCATATTGTTTGGGCATATAGGAGGTTTGATAGTCCTAGTGTGGATTTAACAAGTTATATTAAAGTAGATGGAACTACAGGAATTCCAATTATTCCAAGGATGGAAGTTAACTTTTCTTATACTAATTACCATTATAGGGATTATGTGCCGGATGTGGCAGTAGATTTTGAAGGTAATGTTCACATTGCTACTAGGTTTAAGTATGATTATGGAGATCCTTGGATAAGATATATAAAAATGGATGGAGATACTGCAGAAGATATAATCCCAGAGTTTAGAGTTACTGATGTAACTGCTGATCCTTATGTTGGTGTTTTGGATGTTGATTCAGTTGGGGATGTACATATTGTTTATCAAGATGACAATATTACTGGCGGAGATAGCTTTTTGGTTTACACTAAATTGAGTGGAACAGATGGAAGTGTCATATTTGGTGATCAACCAATTGGTGATGTAGGAACAGGAATTCCAGAATGTGATTTAGGATTAGAATATGTTGTCCAATGTGGAGAAGTTTTTAATCCAGATTGTTTTGCAAATGATTGGGCGTGTTGTAGTGATGACCCCGGAGAATACTTAATAGAAGAAAATGGAGTAAAGAAATGTTGCAATAATCCAAATGATAGAATAAATGCACAAGGTAATTGTGTAATGCCCACTTCAAAAATAAAGAAGACAGCTATGCCTAGATTTTCACCTCAAGAAGGATATAGTTGGTTATTGCCATTTGGAATTTTAATTGTAATATCTGTTTTGATTTATTTCTTTACAGTTAAGAAGAAATAATTTCTTTTTTCTTTTTCTTATTTTTGATAAAGTTTAAATACTTTAAATTCTAAAAGGAGATTATGGATGAATATCTAAGGGGCGAAATCCTTAAAGTTTTAAGAGCTACTTATAAGGCAGTTAAAAAGAAAGATATTGTTAAATTAAATGCTTTAAGTGATAAGTTAACTCATAGCTCTAGTATTTATCAAGATAAATATTCTATTGGTGTTGCTGTTTTAGTTTATTCTTTATTTAAAATTATAGAAAAGAACGAACATAGAGTTTACAAAGATTGGGATAAGTTCTATGAAGAAATAAAAAGACTTTTGTTACATGCTATAATTCATCTTAAGAAAGATCAAATTAAGAGTTTTGAACACTTTATAAAAAGAATTATGGACACTATGAAAAAACAAGATCAAAATGTTGGTTTGTTTGTTCAAAAAATAATAGAATCTTCTAAAGTAAAAAAAGGAAGCAAATTATATGAACATGGTTTATCCTCCGGATTAGTTGCGGAATTGTTGGGAGTTACTCAATGGGAATTAATGGATTATGTGGGGGTCAAGCAAGTTAAATATTATACTCCAAGTTCTTCTATTAAACAAAGATTGGCTTTTACAAGGAGGATTTTTAATTTAAAATGAAAAGTTTAGTTTTTGATTCAAGTTCAATAATTAGTTTGGCTACTAATAATTTGTTATGGCTTTTGAGACCTTTGAAAAAACAGTTTAAAGGGGATTTTTATATTTCTAAATCTATTAAACATGAGATTGTGGATCATCCTATGACCACTAAGAGATTTAAGTTTGAAGCTTTAGTTATTGAAGATTTAATTGAAGAAGGTTATTTAAAATTACATTATGATAAACAAATTGAAAGAGATGCAGAAAAGTTAATTGAAATTTCTAAAAAAATATTTAATGCAAGGGGCAGAGACCTTACTTTGGTTCAGAAAGCAGAAGTTGAAGGTTTGTTATTAGCTAAACATTTGAAATCAGAAGCCTTTGTTGTTGATGAGAGAACTATGAGATTGTTGATTGAAGCTCCAGAAAACGTAAGAAAAATATTACAAAGTAAATTACATACCCAAATTCATTTTAATAAAAATAATTTAGATGAGTTTAGAAAAAGAGTTAACGGAGTTAAAATTATTAGAAGTACAGAATTGGCTTTAGTTGCTTTTGACATGAAATTGTTGGATAAATATATTACTGTTAATAAAATCCTTAAGAAAAGTAAGAAAAAAGCTTTACTTGAAGGGGTTCTTTGGGGTTTGAAATTAAAAGGTTGTTCTATTTCTCCGGAAGAAATAAATGAAATTCTAAGAGAAAAATTTAAATGAAAAGATGTCCTTGGCCTGGAAATGATGCCTTGATGGTTAAATATCATGATGAAGAATGGGGAATTCCATTACATGATGACAGGAAGTTATTTGAGTTTTTAATTTTGGATGCTTTTCAAGCTGGATTAAATTGGAAAATAATTTTACATAAACGTAATAACTTTGAGAAAGCTTTTGATAAGTTTAATGCGAAGAGAATCGCTAAATATAATGAGAAAGATTTTGAAAGATTAATGAATGATGCTGGAATAATCAGGAATCGGTTAAAGATTGGGGCTGCGATTACTAATGCTCAGAAATTTTTAGAAATTAAGAAAGAGTTTGGTTCTTTTGATAAATATATTTGGCAATTTACTAATTATAAAACAATTGATAATAAATGTAAAATTTTGAAAGATATTCCAGTTATTTCTAAAGAATCTGATGAGATGTCTAAAGATTTGAAAAAGAGGGGCTTTAAGTTTGTTGGCTCTACAATCTGTTATGCTTTTATGCAAGCTGCTGGGATGGTTAATGATCATACTATAGATTGTTTTAGATACAGAAAAACTTAAATAGGTTATTTTTTATATTTTATATATGGGCAAAAAAGGTATTTCTCCATTAATAGCAACTGTTCTTTTAATTGGGTTTGCTATTGTTTTAGCAGCTTTAGTATTTAGATGGGGAGGTCAATTTTTTAGTTCTCAAACAGAACAAACAGATCAAGAAGTAAGAGAAGTACTTGCTTTTGCTGGAATTGATATTTCCTTGGAAGAAGCAAGAGGTCCTGGTTGTGATAATTTAAGTTTGTTAATTACTAACTTTGAAGATGTCGATATTTTAAGATTTTTAGTTAGAATCACAGATGGAGATGAAATTGATTTAATAACTACAACAGATGGTATACCTGCATTTTATTCTGATTGGGTTGATGTAGATTATCTTGGAGATGTAACTACAATTACTAAGATCGAAATATTTCCAGTAATTGAATTAGATGGAGAAGAGATAAGATCTACTGAACCGGCTTATACTGGTATTTTTGAAGCAGGAGATATTGTTGTTCTTAATTGTACAGAATTAATATGTGATGATGGATTAGATAATGATGGCAATGAGGGGACCGATTGTGATGATCCAGATTGTCAGTTTGTTGGAACAGAATTAGTATGTGATGATTTTCTTGATAATGATTGTGATTTATTACCGGATTGTGCAGATCCTGATTGTACTTCTGGTTTAGAGATATTATGCCATGATAATTTAGATGATAACTGTAACCTTTTAATTGATTGTGCAGATCCAGATTGTGTTGGGGGAACAGAAACAAATTGTTATGATGGGATAGATGATGATTGTGATGGAGATATCGACTGTGATGATAGTGAATGTATAGATCCAGATTCTGATATTAATACAGTGTTACTTTATAGATTTAATGAAGGCGCAGGAAATTTTATTTGCGATAGTTCTGGAAATGGAAATAACGGAATTTTGGGGAATGGGGTTTGTGTTCCTGGGATCGAACCATGCCCGGCTTGGGTTCCAAAGGGCGGGGGGTATGAACTTGACTTTTTAGACGATGAAACTCATGTTAATGTAAGCCATACTGGAAATTTTGATTTAGAATTTTCTGAAATGACTATTGAAGCTCAATTAACTTATGGATATGCATCCTATAGGATGGGAATTATAGATAAAAGATCAAGCAGCAATTTTGAAGGTTTTTACCTAGAGAAAGGAAATTATGGTTCTTATATGCCTCCGCCAGGGTGGAGATTTGATTTGGGTAATGGTTCTGAGATTAAAAATTATTATTGCTTCCCTTCTGAAGGGGCTAGTTATTTTGTAACAGGAAAAACTTATAATTTATCTATAGTATATGATTCTTCTTTACCCTCGGATAACTTAAAAATGTATGATCAAGACGGACAAATTTGTGCGAGTGGTGCATCTTTAGTAGGTTTCGGCTCTATAAAAATTCCATCAGAAGATATGATAATTGGTCATGAACAATATGGGGCCGTTACTTATAATAGGTGGGGCGGTTTGATTGATAATCTTGAAATATCAAATATAGCAGAAACATTTTAAACAAAAACCTTATAAATATAATTTTCTAGAATACACACATGAACAAAAGAGGGCTTTCTCCATTAATAGCAACTGTTTTGATAATTGCTTTTACTGTTGTTTTAGCTTCCTTACTTATTGTTTGGGTAAGAGGGATAAATAATGAATTTATGGGTGGTAGTTTGTGTGAGTATGGGGCTAATGTTAAGTGCACAAATATTAATTTTAAGATAGTAAGAGTAGAAAGTTTTGACAATAACATTACTGTTACTTTGTTTAGTAATTCTAATGCTGATTTTACTACAATTGTTTTACAGGCCTTTAGCCAAGGTGTTGTAGTGTCTAGCACTTCTTTTGAAGGGACTGTTCAAGAGCCAGTTATTAGGGGATTTGAAAATGCATTTTTAACGTTTAATGTTCCTAATTTAAATGAAGTGGATGAAATAAGAGTTATACCAGGTTTAACCTTTAAGAGAGAAAATGAAATTTGTGAACTTTTTTGTGAAAGGGTAGTGAAAGAAGTGGATTTTTAGCAATTTATATAATATTACAAATCCTTTTAGGTTAGTTTATTGAGTTCTCTTGGTATACTATTTAATAATAGTAACGCAATCAAAAGCTTTATAAATTTTTTCTTATTCCTAATCCTACCTAATACACAGGGGGGATAAAATGAAAAAAATATTGTTAATATTAATGATACTTTTGATATTGCCTATGGCTGCTTTTGCAAGATTAGAAGAAGAAACAAATACAGTTCAGATTAAAGGAGAGCAACATCAAATAGGAGTACCTTTTTGGCCTGAAGGGTCAGGAGTAGAAGTTTTAGTTCAAGTAGATAATTTTAATTTAGGGGAAGATCAATCAACACACAACTTTGATTGTGAAGGTTGTTCTTTAAAAACATTGTATCCTTGTGGAGATGATTACCCAATAAGGATGAGATGTGGTTCTTATAATTTCTTAAGCGATTATGTAGAATTTACTATGGATGTTGCCCAAGGAGAGAAAAATCATCTTGGTTTGAAAAGAAATAATGCTGGAGATATAAATGGTTATGAAACTACAAAATTTGAGTGGTTTATTAATGGAGAATCACAAGGAATTGTAGAAGAAACAAGTTTGTCTTGTGAAATGGTTGAGTTAGATATTTCTGGAGAATATACAGATAATGCTGATGAGATTACATTAAAATTCAAAAATGTATTAAATACCCTAACTTCAATATCCTGCGCTACTGACTTTCATTACATACATGCTTACACATACATTGGAGGGGATATCCCCGGTGGAGATGTAGATATTGTTATTGAAGGTGATGAATTTGATGTTAATGAAAATTCTGATTTAGAGTTCGGTGTTAGTGTTGTTTCATCTTGTAATGAGGTTAATTTAGTAGCTAACAATTTACCAGAAGGTGCTAGTTTTGATGGAAATACATTTTCATGGAAACCAGATTATAATGTAGTTCAACATACAAATGGACCAGTTACATTCTTTAAGACTTTGTTTGGTTTTAATAATCTTGAAAAAGAATTTGACATAGAATTTGTAGCTACTGGCTGCGATGATTCAGATTCTGAAGTTGTGACTGTTACAGTACAGGATGTTAATAGGGCACCAAAAATTAAACATGTAAGAAATTTAATTATAGTTGAAGGGGAACTTGCTTATATATATACACAGGTTAAAGATGCAGATGGAGATAGTATAATATATGATTTTGAAGCTCCATTCAATGATAATGGATATTGGCAAACTCAAATCGGAGATGTTGGAAATTACTTCTTTACATTAAATATCTATGATGGATATGGTGGAAGTGATTCAGCAAGATTTAATGTTGAGGTTGTTCCAAAAGCAGATTCAAATCATGCACCATTTTTGAATGCAGTTCATGATGCACAAGTTTGCCTTGGACAAGAGGTCTTAGTTGATCTTGATGCATATGATCATGAAGGAGATGTTTTGAGTTACTATGCTTCTGTGCCTACTGGACAAACTGCAAGTATGGATGCAAGTACTGGTGAGTTTTCTTGGACTCCAAGTGAACTTGGACAGTTTAACATTTTGTTCGGCGTTTCAGATGGAGAGTTGAATAATGAGCAGTGGGCTACTTTTGTGGTAGAAGAATGTGAAGAGCCACCAGTTGAAAAAGTAGATGTTAAGAAATCACTTTCTACAATGAGTGCCTATGTATTTGGCAACAGAGTAAAAGCAGGAGACACGCTATATATTAATACTCACGTAAGAAATTTAGGAGAAGTTAGAGAACACATTAGGGCAAGAGTAATTATTCCTGCTTTGAATGTTTATATTAGTAAATACATTGATTTAGACGAACAAGAAGACTCAAGTAAGGTAATTGAGGTACAAATACCTCAGGATGCTAAAAAAGGAGAATATCTGGCTTTAGTAGATCTTACAAGTAGAGACAGTAGTGATAATGAATACGTGATATTCGAGGTAGTCTAATTACCACCAAAAGGTTTATAAACGGTTCATGACTACCAGATAACAACACATTTAACTAATATTTAGGAGGGGTTAAAACAAAATGAAACAATTTAAATTGTTAACAATTGCATTATTGTGCTTATTTGTTGCAATGGTAATTCCAGTTGCGGCTGCTGATTTTGAAATAACCACAGTAAGGGTTAATGATCAATTAGCAAGTAACACAATACATGTAGAAAGAGGAGAAACTATAACCATAGAAGTTTGGTTAAAATCTACAAATGCAAGCGATGACTTAAGACTTAAAGCTTGGATAGGTGGTTACGAACACGACGATATCGAAGTTAAATCTGATTCATTTGATATGCCTGCTGGTGTAACAATGAAAAAGACACTTAGATTGACCTTACCAGACGACATGGAGTCTGCAGATGAAGCAGATTACAATTTGCACGTAGAAATGTACAACGATGAAGAAGAGTTTGAATTTCCTTCAATCCATTTGTACATTGATGAAGGAAAACACAACTTAAGATTACAAGATGTTATCTTCACACCTGGTTTAAGCTTAGAAGCAGGAGATTTATTCTTTACTGTTGTTAGAGTTGAAAACATGGGTTATGAAAAAGAAGAAGACATCATGGTTAAGATGAGTATTCCTGAATTAGGACTAAGTACTAGAACTTACATTGAAGAGTTAGGTACTGTTGAAAACGATGAAGAC
>Ga0180732_1001133_pt1 | contig 17635 bp, 13 predicted proteins | sample KR11_01MetaG_FD_148674 | JGI IMG/M metagenome (GOLD analysis project Ga0180732, IMG submission 148674) | Groundwater microbial communities from the Olkiluoto Island deep subsurface site, Finland - KR11_0.1 MetaG | ecosystem: Environmental > Aquatic > Deep subsurface > Groundwater | place...
AAATGGCATTGCCGCGGAAGAAATCGGAGTGGCGAGCTATTCCCTGGCCTGTCTCTGGGGGGTGGGGGCGGATATTGTCTGCGATGCTATTGTTCAGTTTGGTACCGAGGAATTGAAGCAAGAAATCGTGGTGCCTCTGCTGAAGGGAGAAGTCTACGCCGCCGAGGGGTTGACCGAACCCAGAGGCGGGTCGGATTTTTTCGGTACCACCACCCGAGCGGTGAAATCCGGGGACGATTGGGTGTTGAACGGGCAAAAACGGTTTATTGTGGGAGCGGAAGGGGCCGACTGGTTTTTGATCTATGCGGCAACCCGCCCGGATGGTCCCCCCCATGAGCGGCTTTCCGCTTTCATGGTGCCCAGAACGGCCAAGGGACTTGAAACCAAATATATCTATGGCCTTATGGGAGTCCGGGGCGGGGGAGCGGGACGTTTATTGTTAACGGATGTGCACGTGCCGGAGCGGTTTGTTTTAAACGGCATCCATGGCGGAGCCGAGGTGTTCCAGCGCATGATGATTCCCGAGCGGCTGGGAACCGCGGCCATGACCCTGGGATCCGTAAGACCCGCAGTGGAGATTGCCACCCGGTATGCCTCCCGGCGAAAAGCCTTTGGGCAAAAGATCATGAATTTCCAGGCCGTGGGGTTTAAAATTGCGGATTGCGTCACCCTGATGGACACGGCCCGGTCCCTGGTTTACAGCACCTGTCTTGCCATTGACTCCGGAACCGTGGATGCCGGCAGGATTCGAAGAATGATTTCCCAGTCCAAGAAAGTATCCAGCGAGGCCGCCTGGGAGGTGATCAATAAATGCATGCAGGTGGTGGGAGGCATCGGATATACCAATGTTTATCCCCTGGAACGCATCCTTCGGGATATCCGCCTTTCCATGATCTGGGTGGGAACCAATGAGATCATGCAGGTGATCATTCAAGCGGAATGGGTCAAGGAATACGAAAAAGTCCATGCCAAGGCCCCTGTCCGGGATGTTGAAAATGATGCTCCCAATGCGTATGAAATTGAGGAAAAAATATATGAATAAAAAGTATCGCCCCTTTGGTCTTTTCCATCTGCGACTTCTTGTTTTTATAACCCTTGGGGTGGCGATGATTTCCGAGCCGGTTTTTGCACGAGAGGAAAGCCTTGATCCCGGGGCTGGAACTATCCGGTCCGCCTCCGAAATCGACTACCCTCCATTCTGCCTGGTGGACGCAAACGGTGAGGCCGACGGGTTTTCCGTGGAACTGCTCAGGGCATCCCTTAAGGCCATGGGCCGTGACGTGACCTTTAAAACCGGCACCTGGAATGAGGTGAAAGGCTGGCTGGAAAAAGGGGAAATCCAGGCCCTGCCCCTGGTGGGGCGGACCCCGGAGCGGGAATACATCTATGATTTCACTTTTCCGTATATGACGCTTCACGGCGCCATTGTGGTTCGAAAGGGGACCAATGACATCCTGAACCTGGAAGATCTAAGGGGGCGGACTGTTTCGGTCATGAAGGGGGACAATGCAGAAGAATTTTTAAGACGGGAAGACCGGGAAATTCTGATTCATACGACAGATACTTTTGAAAAAGCCCTGAAGGATCTTTCCCGAGGCCTTTGTGAGGCCGTGGTGGTTCAGAGGCTTGTGGCCGTCAGATTGATCAGTAACAAAGGGCTTGAAAATCTCGAAATCGTAAACCGGCCCATCGAAGGTTTTCGCCAGGATTTCTGCTTCGCCGTCAAGGAAGGAGATCGGGAGACCCTGGCCCTGCTCAATGAAGGTCTTGCTCTGGCCATGGCGGACGGCACTTACAGTCACTTCCACTCCAAATGGTTCGCAGACCTGGAGCTTCCGACCAACAAGCATATCGTGATCGGTGGGGATGAGAACTATCCGCCCTATGAATACCTGGATGAGAGCGGGCATCCGGCTGGCTATAATGTGGATCTCACCCGGGCTATAGCCCTTGTCACAGGCCTGGACATTGAAATTCGTTTGGGACCCTGGCCGAGCATACGGGATGCCCTGGCAAAGGGTGAAATAGACGCTCTCCAAGGGATGTTTTACTCCCCAGAAAGGGATCTGACCTTTGATTTCACCCCTCCCCACATTGTCAACCATTGCGTTGGAGTTGTTCGAAAAGGCGAAGGAAAACCACCGGCCAGCCTGTCGGATCTGAGAAAGAAACGCATCGTGGTTCAGGCTGGCGACATCATGCAGGAGTTTGCAGTGGAAAACGGCTTGAAGGAGCAGCTTGCCGTGGTGGACTCCCAGGCGGATGCCATCCGGGGCGTATCGGAAGGGCGGTATGATTGCGCACTGGTTTCCAGGTTAACCGCTCTGTACTGGATCAAAAAGATAGGACTGAACAATCTTGCCGTTGGAGAAAAATCGTTTCTCTCCCCCGACTACTGCTATGCTGTCCCCCAAAATCATAAGGCCCTCCTTGCCCAACTTGGAGAAGGCCTGAAAATGGTTGCCGACTCCGGAGAATTCTATCGTATTAATCAAAAATGGATGGGCGTTTACGAGGAACCCCCGCGGGATATGATGGGGATTCTGCGTGATGGGGCCAAGATCATTGTCCCTCTGGGATCCCTTCTGCTGGTTTTTTTCCTCTGGTCCTGGTCCCTTCGCAGGCAGGTTGCGATTCGAACGGAGGAATTGGGAAAAAGCGAAGAACAATACCGGCTGCTGGCCGAAAACACCATAGATGTCATTTGGACCATGAATCTCGATCTCGAGCTAACCTATGTCAATCCCGCCTGTCTCGATGTATTCGGTTTCACGGCGGAAGAATTGACCGGCATGCCGTTATCTCAATATCTGGACAAGAAAAATCTGGCCAGGACAGCCCGGCTAATCAATGATGAAATATCCAGAGGATCGGAAGCCAAGGGCTTTATTTTCGAAACCGATATCATCCGGAAAGACGGTCAAACCCTCCCCATGGAAGTTCACAGCAAGGTGATTTACGATGACCAAGGAAAGGTGGCAGGTTTCCAGGGGGTTACCCGGGATATTTCCGAACGGAAGAAGGCGGAAGCGGTATTGCATCATCAGGAGGTTCTCCTTCGGGAAATGGGTTCCATGGCCAAAATAGGCGGATGGGAAATTGATACGGCAACCGGCAAGGGAACACGAACCGAGGAAACGGCCCGCATCCATGACCTGGACCCTCAAATAGAAACCCGATTGGGAATTGGGTTGAACCTTTATCTCGAGGAATCCAGGGAAAAACTGAAAAAGGCTGTTCTTGAAGCCGCTGAACAAAGCAAATCCTTTGATCTGGAGTTGGAAATCATCACAGCCAAAGGGGTTCACAAATGGATCAGGGCCATGGGGAAGCCGAGGATTGAAAATGGGAAAGTCGTCAGCGTCCGGGGCTCTTTCCAGGACATCACCGAACGGATGCAATACCGCCAGCGCATCGAGCACCTGAACCAAGTGCTTCGTGCCATCAGAGATGTGAACCACCTGATCGTGCATGAACGGAATCCCCAGCACCTCATCCAGGAGGGGTGCCGCCTTCTGGTGGACAACCGGGGGTATTTAACCGCGCTGATTATTTTGACCAATGAAAAAGGCCAGCCCGAAACCTGGGCCCAGGCCGGAATGGGGCATAAATTTGAGGAGATGTCCGATCAGCTCCGGAGCGCGGAAATGCCGGTGTGTTGTGGTTTTGTAATGCATACCGAGAAGGTGTTCCTCATTCAGGACAAGCTTGGGATCTGCAGCCAATGCCCTTTGGGTGAACTGAATGCAGACCTGGACGCCTTCTGCATTCGTTTAAGCCATGGACAAACCGTTTTCGGTTATCTGATTGCATCAACGGCCAAGGGGCTTGCCGGCGATCTCGAAGAGCAGAGTCTTTTTTCCGAAATAGCCGGGGACTTTGCGTATGCCCTCTTTGTCCTGCGCTCGGAAAAAACTCACAAAGATATGGAAGACCAGAAGAAAATTCTGGAAGATCAGCTCATTCAAGCTCAAAAAATGGAATCCGTGGGACGACTGGCCGGAGGCGTGGCCCATGATTTCAACAACATGCTCAGCGTTATCCTGGGGTATACGGAAATCGCCATCGAAAAGACTCTGCCGGATGGGCCCATCCTCCAGGATTTACACGAGATCCAGAACGCTGCGGTTCGGTCCGCGGACATTACCCGCCAATTGCTGGCCTTTGCCCGCCAGCAGACCATAGCCCCCAAGATCCTGGATCTTAACGAAACCGTGGAGAGCATGCTCAAAATGCTTCGGCGGCTCATGGGGGAAGACATTGACCTGGCTTGGATGCCGGGGTTGGATTTGTGGCCGGTGAACATGGACCCGACCCAGGTGGACCAGATCCTGGCGAACCTGGTCATCAATGCCAGAGATTCCATCTCCGGGGTGGGAAAGGTCACCATTGAAACGGAAAACATCCGGCTGGATGAAGCCTATTGTAAGGATCATCCAGGGTTTGTTCCCGGAGAATTCGTCATGCTCGGGGTGAGCGACGATGGTTGCGGCATGGACCGGGAAATCCAAAAAAAGGTTTTCGAACCCTTTTTCACCACCAAAGGCATCGGCAAGGGAACCGGTCTGGGGCTTGCCACGGTTTACGGCATTGTCAAACAGAACAACGGGTTCATCAACGTCTACAGTGAGCCGGGAGCCTGGGCTACGTTTAAGATTTATCTTCCGAGATTCTTGGACCAGACCCTTTCAAGCCTTGATGGGGTCGAGGAAAAGGCCATTCTTCCCGGGGGCCATGAAACCGTGTTTCTGGTGGAAGATGAAGATGCCATTCTTAAGATGGGAAAAAGGATGCTGGAAAGTCTGGGATACAGGGTGATGGCATCGGCTTCACCCGTGGAGGCCCTGGAAATGGCGCAAAAGCATTCGGAGGGTCTCGACCTGCTGATCACCGATGTGGTGATGCCGGAAATGAACGGGCGGGATTTGTCCCGTCAGCTGCAGCAAATTCATCCCGGGCTTAGATCGCTTTTCATGTCCGGATACACCGCCAATGTCATCGCCCACCGGGGGGTGTTGGATGCCGGGGTTCATTTCATTCAAAAACCCTTTTCAAAAAAGGATCTGGCCATGAAGGTGAGGTCTATTCTGGACAATGAATAACGGGGCAACAGGCTTTGAATCACCCGGACCCGGCCTTAAGCAAGATTCAGAATGAATTTCGCCAGGTAGAAATAGATGAGAAGACCGGTGGCATCCACCAGGGTGGCCAGAAGGGGGCTGCTGATCACCGCCGGATCAAGACGAAAATGACTCAGGAGAATGGGCAGAAGGCTGCCCAGCAGATTGGACCACATGATCACGGCGATCATGGACAGACCGATGACCAGTCCCACTTCCAGGCCCCCCTGCCAGAAATAGCTCCTTAAGAAGAGGGTGACGCCCAGGGTGATTCCAAGCATGGCTCCGATGATCAGCTCTTTCTTCACCACATCCCACCACCGGGCCAGATTAAGATCCCCTACGGCAATGGCGCGAATGATCAGGGTGGAGGACTGGGAAGCCGTATTCCCGCCGCTGCCGATCAAAACCGGAATAAAAAAGGCCAGCACAATCACCGATTGCAGAGCATCATGGAAGTGGGCGATGATATTGGAGGACAAAAACCCCGAAACCAGCAGGAGCATGAGCCATCCCACCCTTTTTTTGTACAACAAGACCACCGAAGCCATGGCATAGGATTCCTCCACCGGGACAATGGCGGCAACCTTATGGAAATCTTCCGAGACTTCTTCTTCCAGAACATCAATGATGTCGTCGATGGTGACAATCCCCAGGAGAATACCATTGGAATCCACCACGGGAAGGATGTTGAGGTTGTATTTTTTCATGTGTGAAACAGCCAGTTCCTGATCATCGTAAGCCGTTATGGACACACATTTGCTGTCCATAATGGTCTCCACGGTCTCCGTATTGCCGGCCAGGATGAATTTCCGGATGGGAATATCGCCCTTCAACTTCCATTCTTTATCCACCACGTAGACAATATTGATGGTTTCGGCAACCTTATCCCTTCGGCGAATATGGGCCCTGGCCTGTTCAATATCCCAGTTCTGCCTCACCGCCACGTAATCCGGCGTCATGAGCCTGCCCACGCTTTCCTCGGGGTATCCCAGAAGGCCCAGGGCTTCTTTTCTTTCATCCAGGGGAAGCAGGTTCAGAATTTTCTGGGTCAATTCACCGGGGATTTCTTCAAAAATATCGGTTCTGTCATCCGGCGGCAATTGAAGCATTAATTCCTTCAATTCCTGGTTCGCAATGGACCGGATGATGGTTTCCTGGCGGTTGGGCTCCACTTCGCTGAAAACAAGGGAGGCCCGGTCCGTGGGCAACAGTCTGAAAACGATCACGGAATCTTTTTCATCCAGGCTGTTCAACAGATCTGCAATGTCCGGTTCAAGCCATTCCTTGAAAACCTCTTTGAGATCCTTCCAGTTGCTTTCCCGAACCAATTCGAGAATTTCCGGCTGCAAAAGTTTGGAAACCATCACCATAAGATTGGTCCTAATTGAAGTTGTGAATGGATGAAACCGTTATTCTTCATCCGGAGATTCCTCATCATTTTCCATTCCCTCCGGAGCAAAGGGGTTGCCCATGGTTTCGGTTTTCACCCCCGGGGGTAATTTGAAAAGAGACCCGTCAATGGATTGATTCAGAGTCACCTCGGTGACCACGGATTCTGTTTTGGAACCGGGCATTTTTATGCTTTGCCCCATCATGGTCATGGTTTGGCCGGGAATCGTCACAATGCTTTTCATGGGAAACTGTTTTTCGTTCCACACCCATTCCCGGACATTGCTGGTGATATTGGCCATGGTGCTTGCGTATTCCTTGATGGTGCATGCTTTCCCGTTGATGGTTTCGGTACCAACGGTTTTTGCGGCTTTGCGGTTTTCCGCTGCCTGCTTAAAGGAATCGCTGCTTAATAGTCCGGAAGACATGCTCTTCATCATGGCATTCATGACCATGGCGGTTTTTTTTGCAGGGTCATAGAGGTATTGCTGTTTTCCATCGTCGATGATGATTTGGGTTTCACCTGTGGCCTCATCCTGGATTTCCATTCGCACCTGGTTGCCTGAGATCCAGAATTTCTGGGTGGATTTTTGAATCTTTCCGTTTCCATCTTCCTGGGTGGTTTTAGAGATCCACCGGGCGGTTTCAAAATCAAAGCCCGAGGCTTTCATGGCTTCGGCCATGTTGGTGGGATCTTGGGCAAGGGCCGGAGAAAGGTTTAAGATTGCCATCAGGCTGGCCAGGGCAGTGATCATGAGAAGTTTTTTCGCTGAAGTCATGCTGATCCTCCTTCAAATGGTTTTAGATCTTTGGGCTTGGGTTTTCTTGTTCATTCCAGGGTTTTTTTCATACGGTCTTTTTATGTGGCCGTTTTCGAATCGTAGGACATTATAGATCCAACCCGAAGATCCGGCAAGCATAAGATGATCGGGGGGCGTGAAATAAATGTTTGTTAACCGGGCCATCCTTAAAATGGTGCTTGCAAAATAAAAGGAATCCATTTATGAAATAAAAAACGTAAATAATATTTACATTCACATCAAAATCCCCCTGTTAGCGACCATCTATCCTAACATATGATTAAGGAAAGGAAATTTACCGTGTCTGAACCGATTCAAATGCCAATCCCCTCCAAACCGTTTTACGGCTGGATCAATGTGCTTTTGCTGACCTTTATTTATATGGCCACCACCGGCCTGGTTTTCTATGCTTTTTCCGTCATTTTTCCGGTGATGCTTAAGGCCACCGGCTGGAGCCGCGGGGATGCCTCCATCGCCATATCCGTCAACATGCTGGCCGGTGGATTTCTGATCCCTTTTGCAGCCAAATTTCTGAACAAATACGGCAGCCGGAAAGTGATCATCGTGGGGCTGGCTATTCTGTTTCTGAGCCTGCTGCTCCTGTCCACCGCCACCACGAAACTCTGGCATTGGATCGCCATCTGGGGTGCGATCATTCCCATCGGGCGGGTGCTTTGCGGACTTTTGCCGTCCCAGGTGAACATCATGATGTGGTTCAGCCGCAAGCGAGCCATGGCCATAGGACTATTAATGACCGGTGCGCCCATTGGAGGAATTTTCGCGCCACCGGTCTACACCTGGTTTATGAATTATATGGGGGGCTGGCGATCCGGATGGTTTCTATCCACCGGCGTGGTGTTGATGGCGTTGGTCATGAGTTTCTGGGTCAAAAGCAAACCCTCGGACATGGGGCAGCATCCTGACGGCATCGTCCCGGGCTCGGTGCAGGCAAACGGCCAAGTCACTCCGCACGGCTCTCGGACTTATCGAACCACCGTCGTGTGGACCCTTCGGGAGGTGCTGAAAACCCGGGTTTTCTGGCTCATCACCGTGGTCAACATCACCCAGGGAATGGGACTGGGTCTGATCGTCTACCATGGCGTGCTCCACATGACGGATGTGGGGTATTCGGCCATGAATGCTGCGTATATTCTTTCCATGATCATGGGAAGCAGTGGCGTGGTGCGTTTCCCCATCGGCTGGCTGGGGGACCGGGTGGAGCCCCGTTGGATTATCTTCAGCGCTCTTATCATCATGATCATTGGTTTTATCGGCATCTGGCAAGCCCCGAGTTTTGGCCTTCTCATGATTTTGGGACCCATCTACGGCATTTCCTACGGAATCATGCTCACCATCATGCCCACCATCACAGGCAACTATTTCGGGCCTGAAGTTTACGCCAACATCAACGGAGCTGTGGGACCTGTTTTAACCGTCATCGGCGCTGCGGTTCCCACCATCGCCGGGTATGCCGTGGAAAAAACGGGCAGCTACAACGAGGTTTTTCTGGTGATTACGAGTCTTATTGTTATAGGATTGGTTTGCAGCGCATTCCTGGCCCCGCCCCATAAAAAAGAGGTGTCATCGTATTCTTAAATCAAAACCTAAATCGAAAGGAACTGAGCCTTGATTGATATTACCGGAGCCATGCCGGCCAAACAACCTTTTTATGGATGGAAAAACGCTTTTTTACTTTCTTTTATTTATCTTGCCACGTCGGGAATGGTGTTTTACGCCTTTTCAGTGATTTTCCCGTTTATGCTAAAGGAAACCGGATGGAACCGGGGGGATGCTTCCATCGCGATTACGATCGCAACCCTGGCCGGAGGCTTTCTGATTCCTCTTGCCGCGAAACTTCTCAATAAATACGGAAGCCGCAAGCTGATCATCATCGGCTTGGCCATCTCGTGCGTCAATCTTCTGCTGCTCGGCACGGTGGTCACCAAGCTCTGGCACTGGATCGCCATTTGGGGTCTTCTTCTCCCCTTGGGTCGCCTGCTTAGCGGACTTTTGCCTTCCCAGGTCAACATCATGCTCTGGTTCAACCGGAAACGGGCCACGGCCATGGGGCTATTGATGACCGGCGCCCCCATCGGAGGGGCTCTGGCTCCCCCGGTATTTACGTGGTTTATTGCCCACATGGGGGGATCACGCTATGGATGGTATCTGTCCGCCGGGGTAACCTTTCTCGCCCTGATCGCAAGTTTCTGGGTGGTCAGCAAACCTTCGGATCTGGGCCAGTATCCGGACGGCATCGCTCCGGGAACGCTTGCGCCGGGTGAACAGGCCGGGGTAGCGTTTAAAGACCGGACCTTCCGGTCCAGCTCGGTCTGGACCCTCCGTGAGGTCTTGAAATCCAGAACCCTTTGGCTGTATACCTTGGCAGGCTTGGCCCAGAGTCTTACGTTGGGAATCGTCGTCTACCACGGTGTCCTGCATCTCACGGACATCGGAATCAGCAAAATGAATGCCGCCATGGTTTTGTCCTCGGTAACCATCAGCAGCGGAATCGTGCGCTTTCCCATCGGCTGGCTGGGAGACCGGGTGGAGCCCCGGTGGATTTATTTCACAGCCCTGATTTTTAGCCTCATCGGGTTTGTAGGCATCTGGAAGGCCCCGAGCATTCCCTTGCTTATGGTTTTAGGATCCATTTACGGCATTGGCTACGGCTCCATTCTCAGCATCGGCTCCACCTTGCTCGGAAATTATTACGGGCCTGAAGTCTTCCCCAGCATCCGGGGAGCTTTAGGGCCTTTTCTCACGCTGTTTGGCGCCGGTGTTCCCACCATCGCCGGGTATGCCATGGAAATACAGGGCAATTACAATTCGGTTTTTTTCTGGTTGGCCGTTTTTCTGGGAGTGGGCATCCTCTGCAGCGCATTTTTAACACCGCCACAAAAACCGGCCCAAGAAGCTGTTTAGAATAGCAAGGGCGGGCTAACGCCTGCCCTTGCTCTCCATCCTCCTCATTCAATTCCAAGACCTTTGTGGTTTGACCTTTGGAAATAAAAAGGTTAGAAGGCCTGGAATAAAATTTCTCCGAGATCATTTTCATCGACAACCCTGAAATTCTATAAGGATAAATTTAATAAGTTACAGTCATGTTTGAAAATATATCAGTTCTTGCCGGCAGCAGTGCCCTCCGGATGATTCGTGAAGAGGGGCTCAACTTAAACCGGGTGAAAGTCCTTGCCGGGGCTTCCGGAGCAGCCAAGTTTCTCGTACTGACGGGCATCGATAGGGTATTGATGTCCTTGTTCAAGGATCGAAAGGACCCCCTTTTCCTCATCGGCACCTCCATTGGCGCTTTCCGGATGGCAGCCTATTGCCAGAAAGACCCCATTGCCGCTCTGAACAACCTGGAAAGGGAATATATTGCCCAGCATTATGATACAAAGCCCTCGCGCCAGGAAATCACAAAGGAATCCTGGCGGATTCTCAATGCCTATATTGAGGATTCTGAAATAGAACCCATGCTCCATCACCCTTTCATGAGGATGACCTTTCTTGCCAATCAATGCCGGGGTCTGATGAAATCGGAAAATCTGTTTTTTCAATCCCTGGGCATTGCCGCGGCTGGTTTGGGGAATTTGATCCACAGGAGCACCCTGGGCTGTTTTTTTGAGAGGGCCCTGTTCTGTGCACCGGGAAGCCCTCCTCCCTTTGCCGGCATGAACCAGTTCCCCTTGAAGCGCCATGATCTCAATGCGTCCAATTTTAAAACCGCTCTCCTGGCATCGGGTTCCATTCCCTTTGCAATGGAAGGGGTATCCAATATTTCCGGAGTACCGGGAATATTCCGGGACGGAGGCATTCTGGATTATCACCTGGACATTCCTTTTCTTCCTGAAGAGGATGGCCTTGTTTTATACCCCCATTTCTATGACTACATCATTCCCGGCTGGTTTGATAAAAACCTCCGGCGAAAGCCCGACCCGGAAAACCTGAAAAATGTCGTGCTTCTATCTCCCTCCAAAAAGTTTGTCGATGCCCTGCCCATGGGAAGAATACCGGACAGAAAGGATTTTAAAATCTTTTTCAAAAAAGATGCGGAAAGAATAAAACTCTGGAAAGCGTCTGCTGAAAAAAACGCAGTCCTCGGAGAAGAATTCCTTGAAGCCATGGAATCGGGTAGAATACGGGACAGGGTGAAGCCTCTCTAAAACGGTTTCCATTTTCATTCTTTTATGATAATTGTTATCATATTAGTTCATGAATTCAAAAAGTAACAAATATTATAGAGAACTATTACCTTTATTTCATAATTTCAGTTTTTGGAACCATGCGGTCCGGAGAGCCGAGGTGTGATCCTTTTCGATGGGTTGAGAATTAATGCAATAACATCATATAGTTGCTATCAACATTCTTTTTAAGGGTTTGTGAAAAGTGTATTGGCATTTATATTGCTAATACAAAGGCCACGAATCAAAAAACAGAGGAATGGAAAATAATGAACTCATATTCAGCACTTAGCAGCGATTTTATGGAAAAAACCAATGAGGCTTTTCAGCGTTTTCAAACGGAAAAAGTTCCTTTTTCTGCTTTACGATTGGCCATTCCCGGTGATTATGCAAATGATGCGGCTTTTGATCAGGTAGTAAAAAAACATCTCAGGGAAACAGACAAAGTTCTCGGAAACCAAGACGACTTCTATGCTATTTTAATGGAAGGGACATCCTTTGACGCTGCGGTATCCGCCTCCAAGCGGCTTGCCGGAAGCCTTTTACAGCTTCACAAAACAAGACCGAGAAGTTCAAGCCGCAAGGACCTGCAAGCCTCCTTTGAAATTATCGGGTGCAAAACGGGGTCCGATCATCTTTGCAGAACCTATCTTGATTTGAACAGTCCTTGGAAAACAACCGTTGGGATGAAACCGATTCCAAGGGAAGTTCAGGTCTATCTTGATGCTTCCCAACCCATGAGCAGAAAATCAGGCAACCATGATGGAATGGTGAATATAAAGGTATAAAGGGCATTCCTATGAACCAGCATGACAGCAGATCATTCAATAAAAACCAGGACAGGCTGAGCGAAATCAAAAAACCATCCGGGACGGAGGATGTGAATATGGAAGAAAAATACCGAAGAGAAATTGACCGGTTGCTGGAATTGCGTCCTGAAATGGCTGATTTTCAGAGAGAAATCGAAAGACGGCTTTCCCATGCCGGAACTTTTGAAAATAGAATGGCGGTTCTGGGGATCATGATGGAGGATAAGCTCTGTCAGCTTAAATATCATTTGTCCATACTGGCGGAAAAAGTTAATTCCTGGGAGGCCATGGCCAACCGAAGGTAAGCCATCAGATGGGAAATGCCCTGATTCAGGCAATCAGGGCATTAAAAAATCGTTATGCCCTTGAAAAATCCGATCCCATTTGTGCGGTATGGAGAATCTGAGTTTAGAATTGTCCGGCTTCATGCTGCACATGAATCAGTTTTTTTGTGTCAAAACCCAGTTCCCCGGCTTTTTGAATCAGGTCTGTTTTAAGGGATTCGGGCATATCGGGCCTTCTGGCAAGGAGCCAGAAATAGGATCTGTCCGGACCGCAGACCATGGCGTACGAATACTGGTCCTGATCCAGATCAATGATGTTGTACGCCCCGTAAAAAGGTCCGAAGAAAGACACTTTCAATCTGCCCACATGGGGGTCTTTCACAGAATAGGCTTTTCCTTCGGCTTGTTTCCATTTGCCGGTTTTTGGATTAAATCCCCGATTGATTACACGAATGCCGCCGTCCGATCTTATACTGTACTCTGCGGAAACCGAGTCAAGATCTTTTTCAAAGGAATGGTCCAGTCGGACGATCTCATACCAGGTTCCGAGATAACGTTGAAGTTCAAATCCCTTCACCGGGCTGATTCCTTTGGGGATCCCCACACATCCAGGCAGGAAAATAAACATGAGAAAAAGAAAAATGTTTTTCATTTACTTTCTCCGTATCCGATAGTAATAAAACCAATAGATTTAATAACGTTGGCATACCTTCATGGAAAGGGTATACCCTTTTTAAATCTCATATGCAAATGCAGAACAGCGCATTTCTAGAACGGCTTTGCTTTTTCCACGGACCACCATCTGTTTTAACAAAGGAGGGAACATATGTTGCGTAAGTGCCTATTATTTATGTTTGTGATTACCATGGGGGCTTTATTCATGGCTTGCGGTGACAAATACGGCGAAGCCGTGGATGTCAACAAGCAGTTTGCAGCCGCCATGGAGGAATACGTCATGGCTCTGGATAAGGCGGAAAACGCCCAGGCTGTGGCCAATGCCATGGACGATTATACCGCCAAAATGGAAAAGATAGTCCCGAAAATGAAGAGCATTGCCGATAAATACCCGGAATTGAAAACCACCACCGAAGTGCCGGAAGAACTGAGAGTCAGCAGGGAAAAAGCCGAGGCCGCAGGTGGAAAAATGGCCGGGGCCATGATGAAGATGGTTCAATACATGACGGATCCCAAAGTGCTTGAAGCCCAACAAAGGATGCAAAAGGCTATGACCGCATTAACCACAGAATGAGCCTACAAGTTATCTCAAAATAATCTTTTGGCCCAAACTCTTCGTTGTCGGCAAATTTTAAATCCTCGAAATACTTAAGTATGTCTCCGGTTTAAAATTTACCTCCGCCTCGATTTTGAACCAAAATCTTTATTTTGAGATGGCTTGTAACAACAGCCCCATTTGAAAGGCCGGGAATTTTGCTGAAAAATTCCCGGCCTTTTTTATTTTTGCGCGTCCGGGGTGGCCCGGTGTATTCAGGCAAAAATTTCCCCGAAGATTTCCCCTTTGGCCACGCGAGTGACTGGTCCTGTAAGGGTGATGGCATAGTCCTCCGCGATTTCGATTTCCAGAATGCCGCCCGGCATGTGAACCGTGATTCGATCATCGCAAAGGCCAAGTTTCCGGGCCACGGCGGCGGAAGCACTTGAACTGCTTCCGGAAGCCAGGGTGTATCCTGCCCCCCTTTCCCAGATTTCAATCCGGATGTTGTTTCGATCCAGCACTTTCATAAACTGCACATTAATGCGATTGGGAAACCAGCCATGAACTTCCAGTTGGGCCCCCAGTCGACGAACCTCCATGGGTTCGAGATTTTCACAGGGAATTACGCAATGGGGGTTGCCGATGGTGGCGGCGCAGAAAACCAGATCCTTTCCATCGATGATAATGGTTTCATTGATCACCTCCCGGACAGGGCCTTTCACCGGAATCTCATCGCTTTGAAAGCTGACTTTGCCCATGTCCACTCGAATGGATTTGGCGCTTTTCGACAATTGGGCCTTCACGGCACCGCCCGGGGTGGAAAGGGTAAACGGGGCCTCTTTCACCAGGCCCAGATCCCACAGGTAACGGGCGAAAATTCGAATGCCATTGCCGCTTTTTTCTGCTTCACTGCCGTCTGGGTTGAAAATCCGCAACCCGAAATCACAGTCCGAAGAATGCATGGGGCCAAGCAGAATGCCGTCCGATCCCACCCCGAAATTTCGGTGGCAGATTCGAATAATCTTTTCTTCATCCAGCACCAAACCCTCCAGATCATCCGGATGGATCACGATATAATCATTTCCCAGAGCATGGTATTTTGAATACTTCATTTTGAAATCCTTTCTCAAGACCTTTCCATGGCACTGTCTAAATTCAACTGATCCTACTCCAACGGACAGGGGATATCAAGCCTGTGCAGGTATAAATTTGTGAGTACTTTCCACGGGGAATCCGGTGGAAGTAACATGGACCATGAGCACGAAACCCCGGAAATCATGGCCGGTGGATTCTCCATAGGATAAAGATGGCCACCACCGCCTTTCAAAACAAGAAAATGGATTCAAAAAAGATTTGAGTTCTGTCCATTCTGACCGATAAGATCAATTATATCCAGCTACATTTTTGCATTTCTTCCCCTGTGGAAAAGAGAATGAAAAAAGGTTGAGAAAGTTGGCGAATCGGGGAAACAACTATTTTAACAAAAGGGAAAAAATATGTTCAATGATGCGAAATTAGGCACGAAATTGATGGCGGGTTTTTCTGCAGTGGCGTTGATCACCTTAATTTTAGGCTTATCGGGTTATTATGGTGCAGTCAAGAACGGAGATTCGGTAAGTGCAATCGGGCGAGTGAAGCTTCCCGGCGTGAAAAGCCTGCTGACCATGAGCCAGTCGCAGACGGCGGTTGTGGTAGGGGAAAGAGGACTCATCGATCGGCGAATGATGGACCATGAAATCCGGCAATCCAATTACCGGTATATAGATGAGGCGTTTGCGAGGGCGCAGGAGGCATGGCGTATCTATGAAACCCTGCCTAAAACCACGGAAGAAGAGGAAGTGTTCAAGCGGTTTGTTCCGGAATGGGAAAAATGGAAGAATGCTCACGGGGTGGTCCGAAGCTTGTCCGAGGACAAAGACCGTATGATTGCTTCCGGCATTCCTCAAAGCGATCCCAAGATTGATGAAATCGACAAGAAAAATTTCGGTGAAATGCTTAAGGCCAGGGAGTCTTTTTTGTCTTCCGAGGCCCTGCTTAACAAACTCGTACAAATCAACAGCGAAAGTGCCCAAAGTGTGGCAACCCAAGCCCTGGAACAAAGTGCATCCCTGAAAATTTTTACCCTTATCTCGTCCATTGCCGGGGTGCTGCTGGCCATTGTTTTAGGGCTTCTCATCACCCGCTCCATCACTAGACCCATCCATAGAATTATCGCAGGCCTCAGCTCCGGAGCAGGCAAGGTGGCCTCGGCTTCCGAACAGGTTTCTTCAGCCAGCCAGTCCCTGGCCCAAGGCGCCAGTGAACAGGCCGCATCCATTGAAGAAACAGCTGCATCTCTGGAGGAAATGGCTGCCATGACCAAGCAGAATGAGGATAGCGCAAGGCAGGCGGATATATTGATGGGTGAAAGCAAGGAAGTGGTTTCCAGGGCAAATGCATCCATGGAGTCCTTGACAGGGTCCATGAATGAGATCTCCAAAGCCAGTGAAGAGACCTCAAAAATTGTAAAGACCATCGACGAGATTGCATTTCAGACCAATCTTCTGGCGTTGAATGCGGCGGTTGAGGCGGCAAGAGCCGGAGAGGCTGGAGCCGGGTTCGCCGTGGTGGCCGACGAAGTCAGGAATCTTGCCATGCGCGCGGCTGAAGCGGCGAAGAATACAGCTGCGCTGATCGAAGGAACCGTTAGAAAAGTCAAGGATGGCTCGGGGTTGGTGAGCATGACCAATGAGGCTTTTCATCAGGTCGCTGAAAGCTCATTAAAAGTGGCCGGGTTGGTGGGAGATATTGCCGCCGCATCCAAAGAACAGACCCATGGCATTGAAGAGGTCAACACTGCGGTGATCGAGATGGACAAGGTGACCCAGGAAAATGCGTCCAATGCCGAAGAATCCGCATCCGCCTCAGAGGAATTGAGCGCCCAGGCCCTGAAGATGCAGACCATGGTGAATAAACTCATGGCCATGACGGGTACTTTCATTATTGGGAGCGTGCAAAAGGAGAAAAAACCAGCGGCCGTACCCGGGACTGTGAAAGCCCTCGCCCCGAAGGGAAAGAACAGGATGAAGGTTCCAAGGCTTCCGGCCATCCAAAAGAATGGAAATTCGCCGGAGCAGGTCATCCCCTTTGATGAAGATGACCTCGCCGGTTTTTAATTCGGTTTAAGCAACCCCCGTCATCGGGAAATCAAGGGCCGCCCGGATAGGTGGCCCTTTTTCTTTCCGCGCCTATGCCAGTTTCTTCCCGGCGCCCGGTCCGGGGGATACTCCGAAAATCTCCTCAATTTTCAAAATCACAGCGCCCTTGGACTTTAAGGGAAAACCCGCCTTATTGCCCATCTCTTCAATCCATTTGGCGGTTTCTTCATAGCGTTTTCCGGTGGTTTCAATGGTTACCGTGCCTTTGATCTGATACCCCTCATGACCTTCCCAGAAGGTGACGGCCACCTTGGGATTGGCTTTGATGTTGGCCAGGGTTTTGTTCAAAAACTGATCTGAAATAAGGATGGTTTCGCTATCGATGATTTTTTTTGCTCCCACGGGAACCGCATTGGGGGTTCCGTCGGCTGTTGCCGTGACAAGCACCGCAGCAGGGACCTTATTCAATAATTCCATCATTCTTTCCGTCATTTGTGCCATTTTTCCGTCCTCCTTTTTTTAAGACCATTCAAAATCATAATACCCCAAAGCCGTATCCAGCATGGCCCTGTGGGGTCCGCCCAGCCACAGGCTGAGTATTTTAACATCCCTTAAATATTTTTCAATATGGTAGTCAAATGCATACCCGTAAGATCCCATGAGTTCCATGGCATGATGGGTCACCCATTCGGTGGCTGC
>Ga0180732_1001134_pt1 | contig 17598 bp, 16 predicted proteins | sample KR11_01MetaG_FD_148674 | JGI IMG/M metagenome (GOLD analysis project Ga0180732, IMG submission 148674) | Groundwater microbial communities from the Olkiluoto Island deep subsurface site, Finland - KR11_0.1 MetaG | ecosystem: Environmental > Aquatic > Deep subsurface > Groundwater | place...
TTTAAGTAAAACTCACGGATTAAATTCTGTAAAATTTTTCTTGAAGTGGACCCAAGCATTAATGCTTTGCCGCAAAAAAATTATTTGCAAAGGAACAAGTTTTCCACCAAATTAAGTTACTTATACCCCATATAACAATATAGCCATGTTTTAAAAATCTATGCATCTATCAATAATAGTCCCCGCCTACAATGAAGAAAAAACGCTTTACAAGAATATAAAAATTTTTAATGATTATTTAAGCAAACAGGGTTATGATTATGAAATAATTATTGTTAATGACGGATCAATTGATGAAACAGAAAAAATCGCGAAAAAACTTGCGGCTGAAATTAATAATTTAAAATTAATAAACAATAAAATAAACAAAGGCAAGGGCGCGGCTGTGCGGCAGGGCTTATTGGAAGCAAAAGGGGAGTACCGCCTTTTTATTGACGCTGACAATGCTACCCCCATTAACCATCTTGAAAAAGCATGGCCGAAATTCAAGCAAGGGCATGATATTATTATCGGCAGCAGAAGCCCGAAAGACGCCCATGGCGCCTGCCAAGCGGTTTCTCAGTCCTGGTGGAAGCGATTACTGGGAACTTGCGGAAATTTAATCATTAGAAAATTAGCAATTAAAAATATTTGGGATACCCAATGCGGATTTAAAATTTTTACCCGAAAAGCTGTTGAAAATATAATTCCAAAAACAACTGTTAACCGATGGGCTGTTGACGCGGAAATATTGGCCATTGCCCAGCTTCTAAATTATAAAATCGCCATTATACCTGTTTATTGGACAAATTCGCCTAACAGCCGAGTGGGGATTAAAGAATATTTTTCAACATTAAAAGATGTTTTCAAAATAAAACATAATTTAAATAAAGCTAAATCTAAAATCGTAAATCGTAAACCCCGCACCTTTTAGGCAGAATTAGAAATACAACAGAAGAATATTTAACGATAATAAATAAAACTGCCTAAAAGGTGCGGGGTAAATCATAAATTTCTATATGCCCATACCCCAATTAGCAAAAAAAATAAAATCTCCGCAGGAGTGGCGCGGGAAAAAAAGAAAATATTACGTAAGCCGAGACAGCCGCAAAAGCTCTTGGGGAAACAAAAACAAGTTCGCCAAACCAAAAAGGCATAAGCTCTCCCCAAAAATATTCGGCTTCTTATTAAAATACTCCGCTGTTTTGCTGGCGCTTTTTGTTTTGTTTTTGTTCATATCCGTGCTTTGGCTGTCGCGCAGCCTGCCTGACCCAAACAAGCTGATCAACCGCCAAGTCGCCCAAAGCACAAAAATATACGACCGGACCGGAGAAACCATTCTTTATGAAATTCACGGAGCCGAAAAGCGCACCTTGGTCGGCTTGGATGACATACCGGAATATTTAAAAAAGGCGACTATTGCCATTGAAGACAAGGATTTTTACATCCACGGCGGTTTTAGCGTCTGGGCAATGTTCAGAACTTCCATTACCAACATCCTGCGCGGCCAAAAAGCCGGCGGCTCCACGCTTACCCAGCAATTAATCAAAAACGCCGTGCTGTCTTCGGAAAAAACCTATACCAGAAAAATCAAAGAGCTGCTGCTGGCTTATCGGGTTGAAAAAAAATTCAGCAAAGACGAAATTCTGCAAATGTATTTAAATGAAATTCCTTATGGCTCAACCTCTTACGGCGTGGAAGCCGCCAGCCGGCGCTATTTTAACAAAAGCGCCAAAGACATAAGTTTGGCCGAGGCCGCGATTCTGGCCGCCCTGCCGCAGGCGCCAAGCCGCTATTCGCCTTACGGCTCAAACAAAGATTTGCTGATTGACAGGCAGCATTACATATTGGATTTAATGGCTAAGCAGGGCTATATAACCGAGGAAGAAGCAAAGGAAGCAAAAAAAGAAGAAGTTGAATTTAAAGAGCAGTCGGACAATATTACCGCCCCTCATTTTATAATGTACATTAAAGAGCTCTTGTCGGAAACATACGGGGAAAAAATGGTTGAGCAAGAAGGGCTGAAAATATACACGACCATAGATCTGTACAAACAAAGAATTGCCGAGGAGGTTGTAGCCGAGCTGGCTGAAAAAAACGAGACAAACTATAATGCTTCAAACGCGGCTTTAATTTCCATTGATCCGAAGACAGGCCAAATATTGGCCATGGTCGGATCGCGCGATTATTTTAATGATGATATTGACGGCCAAGTCAATGTAATCCTGCAGCCCAGGCAGCCCGGCTCATCGTTCAAGCCCATGGTCTACGCCGCTTCTTTTATAAAGGGATACACGCCTGATACTGTGCTTTATGACGTGGTTACTAATTTTTCCAATGACCCGGACGAGCCGTACGAGCCGCACAACTATGACAACCAAGAGCATGGTCCGGTTACGATCAAAAAAGCCCTGGCCGGCTCCCTGAACATACCGGCGGTTAAAGCGATTTATCTGGCCGGCACTGAAAATGTGTTTGATTTAGCCGATAATCTTGGCTACACGACATTGTCCGATCGCTCGCGCTTCGGCCTGTCTCTGGTGCTGGGAGGGGGAGAGGTTAAATTAATTGAGCATGCCAACGCTTACAGCGCCTTTGCCAGAGAAGGGGAGTTAAGGCCTGTTTCCGGCATCCTGAGAATAGAAGACAAAGACGGAAAAATCATTGAAGAATTTAAAGACAAAAAGAAAAAAGTTTTTGACGCGAATATCGCCCGCATGATTAATGGCATTTTATCCGACAACAGCGCGCGCGCTTACGCGTTTGGCGAAGAAAACTGGCTTACACTCGGCTCAAGGCCTGTAGCCGCCAAGACAGGCACTACAAACGATTATAGGGACGCTTGGACAATCGGCTACACCCCGTCAATCGTAACAGGTGTCTGGGTGGGCAACAACGACAACAGCGAAATGAAACGGGGCGCTGCCGGCGGATCCGCGGCGGCTCCAATCTGGCATAATTTTATGCAAAGAGTGCTGGGGGATACGCCGATAGAATATTTTAACGCGGCTAAAAAAGAAGAAACCGGCAAGCCGGTTCTGGACGGCCTGACAAGCGGAGAAATAAAAGTACAGATTGACCGCGCGTCCGGCCTGCTGGCAACCGAATACACTCCGGAAAGCTTTATGGAAGAAAGAATATTCAAAGAATCCCACTGCATTTTGTATTATCTTGACAAAGACGATCCGCGCGGCGATCCGCCAAAAGACCCGAGCAAGGATCCGCAGTTTGATCTTTGGGAAAGCAGAGTGCTGGAATGGGCGGAAAAGCAAGGCGTCGCGACTTCCGCGCCGCCTACAGGATATGACAATGTCCACAAGCCGGAAAACCGCCCCAGCTTTACCATTGAATACCCAACCAACAACCAAATTATCATGGAGCCGATTTTGTCCGCGAGCATTAAAGCGTCCGCGCCAGGAGGCATAAACAGGGCTGAATACTATGCGGATAATAATCTGCTGGCAGTAAGCTATAATTATCCGTTTTCTCTATCGGAAAATGTAAGCTTTTTAAATAACGGCTTTCATAAACTGTCGGTTAAAGTCTGCGATGTGATAGACAATTGCTCTGAAAATTCTTTGGAATTTAATTTAATATTAGACGAAAATCAAACATCCGGCAGCATAGGCGTTTCCTGGAAAAACTTGTCCGACGGCTTGGCCTTAAACAAAATTGATTTCCCTTTTACTCTGGAAGCTAATGTAATAAATCCCGGCCAAACAGCCAAAGTTATTTTTTATCTTTCGCCGAAAAACGAAGAAGTGGAAAAAATAATAGCCATTGCCCAGCCGATCCAAAGCGATATTGCTTCCGCCGTATGGACAACCATCCCGGCTTCAGGCGCTTATAGAATATACGCGGAAGCGCATGGCTGGAACGGGCAGATGGAAACAAGCGAGGAGTTAATGATTAATATAAATAATGAGAACACTCAAATCTACGAATAATATTCAAATCTACGAATGCTGAATAAAGAATGAAGGCTCCGATGTCCATCGGAGCCTTTATTTTTTATTTGCCACGATCCCTTAATAATTCCTTGATTTGGCGCAAAACAGGGAATTAATGAATGCTGGGTTTTTATTTTTAGTAGAGGAATTTTAAGAAATGCTGGGGGAAACACGAAGCCCGAAACACCTAATTGTTTTCTTGTTAGTTGTTATTTTGGGGCTTATTACAGCCAAATTTTTCTTAAACTTTCATCTAGTATTAACTAAAAAGTATAATGGCTAGTTGTTGATTTCCCACTCTGGGTTCTTGCCTGTTCCTCTGTTGATAATAGTATTATCACTATTTGATAGGTCATATAAAAGATTGGAGATTTTTTTCTTTTTTTGTTTCTCGCTTAAAACCTTAGGTAGTACGCTAATTAATAGCTCGTCAATATCTTGGCGTGAGGCTCCTGATTTTTTTGTAAGATACTCTCTTATCATTTTTTTATAATGTTCATTATGGAATCCTCTATTTTTTATGTATTGAGCCATTTCTCCTGTTGTTCCGGCAACTTGTTCTGATATATATAAATTTGGATACCTTCCTTCAATTAAGCTTTTTTCTTTCAACTTTTTTGCGCACTGTTTTGAGATATGTTTACCTTTTTGGATTTGATCTAAAAGCATAATTTCTAAAAGCGTGAGATCTTTGTGATGAGCCAACGTTCTGGCATAATTTAAATCTAGCACTTTTCCATGTATAGTGACTGCTACTTTTTTATCAGAAAAATCATAGCTCGGTAACGGAAAAAATTTTTCTTTTTGTAATATAAACATTTTTTAAATACCACTACCTATTGTATCAATCATGTTTAAATTAACCATCGCATCAACCAGAAACCTATTTTGATAATATTCTTGCGGGGAGTTAGCTTTTATCACATTTTCAATAGACCCAGGCAAAAATTGACCCTTGTTAGTAAACAACAAATAACCTTCTTCGTTTTCAACTACCTGTATGCGCCCATGTAAAGAATAGTCTTGGTGAGCTATGCAGTTATGCAAAGCCTCTCTAATAACATAAGGAGCGTACATGTCAACTTCCTCGGGGAATAAAGATCCGTCTTTAATGTATCTATATTTTAAATTCCGAATTTTGCTATATAGAGCTTCAACTGATAGTAAAAATGGGCAGGAAAAATGTTCATAATCTTTTTCAATTTCATCTTTTCCTTTTAAAATCCAAGTAACTTGAGCCACCGCAGGAGATATAAGAGCGCTTGCCTCTGCCTTTCCAAGTAAAAGAATAGCCGTGTTGGTTATTTTTCCCTTAATTGTTAGCTTAGCTTTATTAAGAAAAACTTCATTGTTCCACTCATTTAGTTCTTGAGCGAGTTTAGGATTCTTTTCTTTAAAATTCTTTCTAGCAAAAGCAACCGCCTTTGGGTTAAGATCATCTATTGTGGCATTTAGACAAATCTCTGCCGACCAGTCAGACTTAATTTCGTTCCGTATTTTAGTTTCGGTTGCATCGTCCATTTCTAGTAATTCTTCGTCAACCCTCATTAATGGAACCCCATAGAATTTTAATGGTATTCCGATTTTTCTTGATGGAATATTAATAATAACAATACGTTTTAACTCCTCGTTAAATAATTCCACGATATTAATACGAACATTAAGGCTTTGGTAGATTTTAGATTTTACACTCCCAAAATTTGGCAGTGCTGATGTGCCAACAATTTTGCGCGGAAAATTATTTGAAACACCTAATATTAATTTACCTCCTCCTTCATTCCCAAGCGCTACACAATACCCTAAAACTGATTTTCTATTTTTCCCATTATCACCTAAAATTGAGAATGAACTCTTTGCTTCTTTAAGCTCTAAATGTTCATTCTCTTTAAGGCCCATTAATTTTTTTAACTCTTCTATTTTCATGTATCGCCTTGGTTTAATTATATTAAATATTCATGTTTAGTAAATTCTTCTCGCTGTGAAGAAAAAAACGCTTTACCACCCCCTTTTTTTTATTTTTATTTGCCGCAGTCCCTTGATAATTCCTTGATTTGGCGCAAAACAAAGGATTATCTTTAACCGGCAGAATCCTCTGCTGAGACCCGCCTGCCTTAATATAATGCTGTCGGGCAGGGATTCTGCCGCAACGGGAAAAAATATTTTTCAATTAATTGTCTTTTATATGCTTTTTATCCAATAATTATAAATTTGTTTTTGTTTTGAAAAAATATAAGAGGGGTTAGGAGTGAATTCTATTTTTTTAATCTCTTTATTTCTTTTTCAATTTCTTCAATTACTTCTTTGTTTCCAATTTCTCCGTCTAAACTAAAAACAATAAATACCTTGCCTTGATATTTTTTTTCAAAATCAAGAAAGTTTGCTTTCATTCTTTCGGATACGGAATAATTACCAAAGTTTGCCTTTGCGGTTATCGGTTTGATTTGTATACCGAAAGCTTTTTCGTCTATAAATCCTAAATAATCTATATCGCCAGCATGATCAAGGTCGTTATCACTCTCAATAAATTTTACTTCTGGAAAATGTTTAGCCAGTCCATCGTTGACAACAGATTTTTCACGAATAAAACCATCGTAAGTACGATTTATTGTCAGGTTATAAATATAATCTTTGCAATCTTGTAGCGATAATTCACTGAAAGCGGCTTGCCATTCTGGTATAACAACCTCGGTAATTTTTTCATGCAAGCGTTCGCCCAACTCTCTTAAGATTTCTAGTGTTACCTTTATAGGTGCTTTGCTTTCAGTAAATGCTTTTTTAAAATACCATTTTTCCCATTCGTCTATTGTCTTGGGTTGGCATTCTCTTATTAATGCCATTACCGCACCGACTTTATTTGGTCGGGACAATTGATAAGTTTGGCAAGCATAATTTAACACCTTTTCCTTTTTGCCGAAATCGGCTGAAAATTTCTTTGATGTTTTATTTTTCATAATTATTTTGAGATAAATTAATAAATTTTTCTTTACATTTGTAATCCATTTCATTATTAACAAAAACATATCCTTCTTTAATTAAATGGGCGTTAATAAAAGTTTTATTTTGTAAATATAAATAACACAATAAATTATTTTCTTTATCGTATTTTAAGTTATCAAATCTTAAAAAAACTTTTTGTTTGTTGGTTTTATTTAATAAATAATTTTTAGCATCCTCGCTTTTTTCAGGATTAATTTTTATACCCAATAATTTAACGACTAAATCGTTGTTTAATTTAATCGTTTTCGGATCTATTATTTCTTTTATGGTAAAAAAAACGATTCTTTGTGCTTTACTATCATCTATTTTCGATCCAAATTGTAATTTTTTTGGGTCTATTTTTTTATCAAGTTTAATGGGGTCTTTAAAAATATAAAGTAATTTGGAAATTTCTTCGCTGTAATCACTTTTTGTATTCCCTTGATCCATAAAATCTACAGTTGAATTATCAAACATCTTATTGACGTTAACTTCTAATTTTTGTTTGATTATATCTATAAATTTTGGATTTATTTCATAACCAACCGAATTACGGCCTAAGTTTTTTGCGGCTAATGATGTTGTGCCGCTGCCCATAAATGGATCAATTATTGTATCGCCGACGAATGAAAACATTTTTATTAATCTTTTGGGCAATTCCTCCGGGAACATTGCGATATGGTCGTCTTGTCTTACCCCATTAAAACGCCAATGCCCTTGAAAATATAAATTCCATTCTTCTTTGGTGAGTTTTGATAATTCTTTTAATTCTTTATTTAATTTTTGTGGTTCGCCATTTTTTTTAAATATCAGAATAAATTCATAGTCAAGTTTAATTATCCCATTTCGAGGATAAGGAAATGACCCCATGATTGTTGCTCCGCCCGTCGTGTTCATGGTGGTAGATTTTTGCCAGATTACGGATCCCATATAATCAAAACCGATAGTTTCGCAAAATTTAATAATTTCTGTTCTTATTGGTATGACTTTGTATCGCCCGTAATAAACCGAGCGAGCAAATTGATCGCCAATATTAATACATAAACGACAGCCATTTTCTAAGACTCTAAAACATTCTTGCCAAACTAAATTTAGATTATTTATGTAATTTTCATAACTATCGTGATAGCCAATTTGGTTAGTAGTGCCATAATCTTTTAATTGCCAATAAGGGGGCGAGGTTATGACTAAATGCGTTGAATTATCCGCCAATTCTTTCATTCGTCTCGAATCGCCTCGTATAATTTTATGGTTAGTTTTGATATTATTTGTGGTCATAGCTTAATTAGAAATGATTGATTTAATTTATGGCTTAATTATACTATAAAAAGGTTAATAAAAAAAGGCGGCGCTATTTCCGCCAATAAAAAATGGATGCTACCACGCAAAAAGCAAAATAAAAAATGAAGGCGACACGTCGACGTGTCGCCTTCATTTTTTATTTTCCGCAGTCCCTTGGCAATTCCTTGATTTGACGCAAAACGGGGAATTATTATATGGTTTTGGGCGAATGCGAGCGTGCCGGTAGGAACGAGGCATTGCCTCATTCCTACGCTGTTTTAACCGGCAGAATTCTCTACTGAGAGATTCTGCCGCGGCGGGAAATTTCTTGAACCGCCCATTTATATGTTATGTATAGTAAGTTTTTTTATTCCTAATTATTCTTTTCCTTATAATTATTATATTGTTTTATAATAGCTCTATTGTATTATATTTATAAAAATAAGGATCGCAATTTGTTGGCGACAGAAATAAAAATTTAGTTTTAGATTTTAACTCATTATACAAAAAGATATTACCAAAATTTGAGCATGTACCAAGGTTGAGAGGGTCGGCATAATGAGAGCAAAGTTCAATAGCGTGTTTATTATAAATTAATTGCCTTTCAAATTTTCCGTCAATGGGACCATCTGGATTTTTATCAGCTTCTTCTATTATTTTAATTTCTTCTTCCGTGAAACTAAATTCTGAGATTGGCGTTATTAAAGTAACTCTAAATTCTTCATTTTTTGATTCACCGTCCCATTTGATTACTTTGCAGTTGTTAATATCTTTACCTTCTTGCTCTACTAATTTTAGTATTGAATCTTCAATAGTTTTATTAGCAGATTTTTGTAAAACAATAATTGATCCAACTAATTCAGTTGAAGTTATAATATTTTTATTTTCACTAATAATATTATCAGATAAATCAAAGGATGGGCCAAGATCACTTACAACTTCAAAGCTAATTCTAAGTTTTTCACTTTTATAAAATTGATTATTTTTAAGACTATCTGTGTTTAAATTATTTTGTATAGTATTGGATTTATTATTTATTGACAGCTGATTTGTGCATCCTGTAAAAATAAAACTAAACAAAAGTAAAAAAATAGTTAATAAGTTTTTTTTATTCATAATGATTAATTAAGTATAAATTAATTATTTTTTTTCTGCGACTTCCAAGAGTAGAAAAAACTCCTTTTTAACCCCCGTAAATTTTTTAAAAAATTTTTTATTCCTTATTAAACTACACACCAACCCTGTCGCCTTCATTTTTTATTTTCCGCAGTCCCTTGATAATTCCTTGATTTGGCGCAAAACAAAGGATTATCTTTAACCGGCAGAATCCTTTGCTGAGAGATTCTGCCGCGGCGGAAAGTTGAGAATTTGCCTTCTAAATAATAAAAGGGTACTAAAAACTATTTGTTCTTTTTGGATTTTATTTTATCAATTATAAAACCAATAATTATTCCTATCAAAATGCATATCGGCGCATAAAATACAAAACTAACGGCGGATATAGTAAAATAGTCCTTACAACCTAAGTCGCTACATTTAATCCTGGGGATTACACTAAATGCCCATAAAGTAGTTAAAATTATAGAAACGCAAAAACCAATAATTCCACCTTTTACCCAATATTTTTTAAATTTCCACCAATCTCTTAAAGTCATAAAATTAAAATTTTTGTTTAAATATTTTAAATTTTTTTTGCCCTTCCGACTAAAAAGGCAAATTCTCAATTTCGCCTAACAAGTTATACACGAACTTTTAAAACCAAATTTCCAATCTCAAATTTCAGCCCCCCCTACTGCTTAATCGGCATAATAATATACAAATACTCCTGTTTTTTGTCGCCTGTCTTAATAGGATCAGCCGGCCGTAAAATACACGGCGTGTTGCCGTCGACCAATTCAATGCTTATAAATTCGCTGCCCATATTGTTCAGGCCGTCCAATAAATAGCGGTAGTTGATAACAATGCTGTTGTCGCTGCCGCTTGTGCCGGCGCTTAATTCAGTCACGTTTTCTCCGGCCTGTCCGGAAATGGCGGAAACTATTATGCTGTTTTTCCCGGCCGGGAAATCCAAATTCACGTCATTAATGCCTGTTTTGGAAAACAGCGAGGCGGCCTTAACCGCGCGCAAAAACTCCGCCCGGCTGATAGACGCTTTGGTTTTTATGTTGCTTGGTATAATCTGCTCATAATCCGGGTATTGGCCTTCTATTAGGCGGGAAACCAGCTCGGTCGGGCCGCAGGAAAATAAAATTTGATTTTCAGAAATATAAAACTTTATTTCTTCCGACCCTGTGTCCGGCCCCTCCATTTCCGGGGCGGACGATAAAATTCTAAGAAGCTCTTGCAGTGTTTTTGCCGGCACTATGATTTTTTTGCTTTCTTCGCCGTTGCTTTTTATGCTAATCTTTTTTTCAGCCAAGCGGTAGCTGTCAGTCGCCGCCATGGTTAGCGCGCTGTTTTCAAAACAAAACAACACTCCGGATAATTCTATTCTTGATTCGCTGGTTGACACCGCGAAAACGGCCTGCGACAAAGCTTCTTTAAATTCGCTTATGTTGGCGCTATAGAAATTTTTTTTATCCACTTCCGGAATTAACGGGAATTCCTCGGCTGACTGGCCGTTTATTTTTGTTTTATAATTTTCACAGTTTATAATCAAGCTGTTTTCTTTTTTTTCAATGCTTACTTTTTTGTTCGGCAACAGCCCGACATAATCAGAAATTATCTTTGAGTTCACGGTAAAACATCCTTCTTTTTCTATCTTCCCCCTAATAGCGCTGATTATTCCCATTTCAAGATTAGTGGCGATTATTTGTATTTTTCCTTCTTCGGTTTTTATTAATATATTACTAAGTATCGGCAGATTAATATTTTTTCCGGCAATATGCCCTGCCACAAACAAGCCGTGTTTTAAATTATTTTGCAGACAAATTAGTTTCATAGTATTTGTTTATTATTAATTATATAAATTATATAAAACTAGTAATAATAATATATAAGCATGTTGATAAAACAAGAAATGGTTAAAAAATAACTTGTTTTGCGATAAATATTATTTAATAAACTGCGCGTTATTTTGTGGATATTATGCGATGGCGCGTGGGGTAAAGGTGAATAAATCGGTTAAATAAAAACTTATTAACAAATCAAGCAATATTATAAAGAAGATATCAACCGCGTTATTAACCGTTGTTTTGGATAATTTGTCTTATAGAACCAATCTCTTGTTTTATTTTATCGTCTTGCTCTATACTCTTGCTTATTTTATTGCAGGCATGCATGGCTGTTGTGTGGTCTCTTCCGCCCAATTCTTGCCCGATAGCCGGGTAAGAAGATTTAATTTCTTCTCTCATTAAATACATTATTATTTGGCGCGGAACAACAAGCTCTTTCTTGCGGCTTTTGCCGGTTAAATCCTTTAAATTAATATCATAAAACCTTGAAACAGCGTCAATAATTGTTTTTGGGGAAGTTGTTTTTGTCTGGTAATTGGAAATAATGCTGTTTAACAGATTTTTAGTCGTTTCAATGGTTGGGCGCGAGTTGTTAAATTCATGATATGCGATTAATCGGTTCAACGCGCCTTCCAACTCCCTAATATTACTTTGGACGTTATCGGCGACATACTCAAGTATTTTGTCTTCAAGATTATAATTCTTTTCTTTGCACTTGGATTTAAGTATCGCCATCCTTGTCTCTACGTCAGGCTGGATCACGTCAGCGACCATTCCCCAATTAAAGCGGGATAATAACCTTTTTTCTATCGCGGGCATGGCGTTTGGCGGCCTATCCGAAGAAATTACAATTTGTTTATTGGTTTGATGCAGCTCGTTGAATGTGTGGAAAAATTCTTCTTGTGTCCCGTCTTTCCCGGCCATAAAATGAACATCATCAACCATTAACAAGTCAACATTGCGGTAAAGATCTTTAAATTCTTTAGCTCTTCCGCTGCGGACGGACTGAATATAGTCATTAGTAAATTTTTCGCAGGTTACATAGAGAATCTTGTCCGTTCTTTTGGACAATTCATTTCCTATTCCCTGCAGGAGATGTGTTTTCCCAAGCCCTACGCCGCCGTAAATAAACAAAGGATTGTAAGCATGCCCGGGATTGGCGGCAACCGCCTGGCAGGCGGCGTGCGCCAATTCATTTCCTTTGCCGACGACAAAACAGTCAAAGGTATAGCGCGAATTTAAGCCAAACCTATTTAACGGCGCTGGCTTGCTGTCTATGCCGTTGTTTTTTTTAATTTTAATTTTATTCAGCAGATCTTCAATGGCGCCTGTTTTTCTTACTTCAACTTTGTAAAAAATTTCTTTTATTTTTTCCCCGGTAATGTTTTGGAAAGCGCTGGCTATTTCTTTGTGGTATTTATTTTCCAGCCAGGCCTTGGTGAAAGTGTTGGGGACGCAAACCACGACCTTGTTGTCTTCATTTGAAGAAATAAAAGTGCTTTTAAACCAAGTTGTAAAATTGGCTTTAGACAAACTAAGTTCTATCTCGCCTAAGATTGCCTGCCAAAGCTGTTCGTTGTTCATAGAGTTATATTATTATATTGTTATATGGTTATATTGTTAATCTTGATTAATAGATTTTTTAAATTCAGCCATATAGCAATATAACAATTCTTTATTATAAATGGCAGGTAAAATTAAAAACCCATAACACTTTAGTTTAAGGTTAATATTAATTTTATCTTATAAAAAGATTTTTAAAAAGTCAAAAACAAACTAAAATGAATTATAACAGTTAAATTGAAATAGTAAAACACCCCAAAGTGTTTAAAAAATGTTAATAAGAAGTGGATAACCGCTATTGTTTAAAGCATTGGCATTCTCTTTACAAAAGCGTTTGTTTTTTAAAAATATTTTAAAGTATTAAAATTTATTAATTTATTAAAACAAATAAACCAATGGATTAATAAAACTTATCGTTATTGACCAAACAATAACAAGATGCTATGCTTTTTAATGTAAATAAATAATAATTATGTGATTAATGGTTGTATGGCTATATTGTTATATTATTATAATATTATTAGCAATATAACAATATAGCCATATAACAATATAATAACATGCCAAAAAGAACATACCAGCCGAATGTAAGGCGCGGGAAAAAGAAGCACGGCTTTAACAAACGAATGCAGACAAAAGCAGGCCGTAATGTGATAAAAAGCCGCCGAGCCAAGGGCAGAAAGAAGCTGACAAAATAAATTTTAGTTAATTAGTTGCATGGTTAATTAGTTATTAATTTTAACTGGGCGATTATTTAGTTAACGGATTAACGAGTTAACGAGTTGTGATTTAAAATTTAATAAACTCGTTAATTCTTTAACTCGTTAACTAAAAAACTAAATAATTTATGTTTGCTAAGATTAACCGCTTAACTAAAGACAAGGATTTTGACAATGTTTTTCAGAACGGCAAATCAAGTTATGATAAAATCATAGGGGTTAAGGCCGCGGCCAACCAGCAAAAAAATAGCCGTTTCGGTATTTTGGTTAGCGCTAAAGTAAGTAAAAAAGCAGTAGAGCGCAATGTTATTAAAAGAAGAATCAGAGAGGCGCTAAAGCCGCAATCAGTAAAAATAGCTGAAAGCCGCGACGTTATCATAATTGCTTTTCCCGCTATTTTAGGTAAAAGCTATCAAGATGTTGAGCAGTCAATAATAAGGCATTTTAAGAGATTAGGATTGTTGAAATTAGAAATTTCCTCCAGGGGCGGATCATCCTCTGGCTGAAGAAATTAGAAATTTGGCGGACTTGAATACTATAATTAAAATAATTTTCGAATTTCCAGTTTCAAATTTCTAATTTCAGGCTATGCTATGCTTATCCATTATCCTCGCTACATAGTGATAAAATTATTAAAATTATATCAGCGCACTTTATCTTTTGACCATGGGGTGTTTAAAATTTTCTTTCCCCGTGGTTTTTGCAAATTCAAGCCAACATGCTCCGAATACGCTATTAGCGCGATTGAAAAATACGGCCTAATAAAAGGCGGGCTAAAGGCATTGTGGAGAGTATTGCGCTGCAACCCATGGAATAAGGGAGGGTGGGATCCAATTTAAAAATTTTTGATTTACGATTGTTGATTTACGATTAAAAATAATAAAAATAATTATTTAATTCGCGATTATTCGTTTAGATATTCGCGTTAATTAGCGATTTCATGTTTCAAACTTTTTTTTATCAGCCAATATTAAATTTATTGGTTGCTATTTATAATATTGTCCCGGGCAATGATTTGGGAATAGCTATTATACTATTGACAGTAGTTATTAAGCTGATCTTGCTTCCTTTGTCAAAGCAGTCTATTAAGTCACAGAAAGCATTGCAGACCTTGCAGCCGAAAATAGAAGAAATAAAGAAAAAATACGCCAATAAAAAAGAAGAAATGTCCCGCGCCATGATGGCGATGTATAAAGAGAATAAGGTAAATCCCTTTTCTTCATGCCTGCCGTTAATTATACAACTTCCTTTTTTGTTCGCGGTTTTCAGGGTTTTTAGGGATGGGTTTACTAATGGCTCGCTGGATTTGGTTTATTCTTTTATCAGCCGGCCGGAAGCGATAAACAGCATATCCATGGGATTTTTTGATCTTTCCAAACCAAGCCCGGTTTTAGCTGTTTTAGCCGGACTGGCTCAGTTTTGGCAGGCAAAAATGATGATGTCTAAGAAGCCGGAAATTAAATCCAAGGGCGCGCGGGACGAAAACATAATGGCGGCGATGAACAAACAAATGGTTTATTTCATGCCGGCGATAACTGTTTTTATCGGCTTAAGCTTCCCGGGCGGCTTGGCGCTTTATTGGCTAACCACTACTGTGTTAACGGCTTTGCAGCAATTATATATATTTAAGCATAAAGATTCTCCGCCAGACTTAGGTCAAGGCGGAGATAAAAAAGCCATAGAGGGAGAAGTGGTTTCATCATAATAAAAACAGGAGGATGATAATGCCAAACATAGAAGTTAAAGATGTTGTAAGGATTGTGGGCGACGACAAATTGTGGAGAGTAGAGTATATAATAGGTGAAAGATGCGCTTTAAAACAAGTGGATGGGGAGTGTTATAGAACAGCAAACATTGGATTATTGATTTTAGTGGAGAAAAAAACTAAAGATGGTGTTTGGATTTGCGAAGATGACGAACGTGAAGGCAAACACGAAAAACAAAAAAAGGAGGGGTGTAGCATGAACTCAATTAAAACAAAAGATTATAATAGACTTGAGAAAGAATTTCCCGGCGAAGCAATATATTTTTTTGCGGTTGACGGAAAATTAAATCGATTCGGTCAAATGGCGGAGGAGCTGATTGAGTTAAGAAAAAAGGTGAAGAATTAGATTTTTTTAAAAGAGAATAAATAAAAGTCCCTGATAATAAATTATCGGGACTTTTTTATTTTAGAAAAATTATGCTACCATACTAAGTACCTAATTAACTAAGTACCTAATCTACATGATCGGCGTTTTTGATTCCGGCTTTGGCGGCCTGACAATTTTAAAAGGATTTTTAAATAGCTTGCCCGAATACGATTATATTTATTTGGGTGATAACTCGCGCGCGCCCTACGGCAATAAATCGCAGGATGCCATCTACGGCTATACGCGGCAGGCCGTGGATTTTTTATTCAAAAAAGGATGCATGCTGGTTATTATTGCCTGCAACACGGCCTCTGCCAAGGCGTTGAGAAAAATTCAGCGGGAATGGTTGGTTAAAAACAATCCTGCCGGCAGAGTCTTGGGCGTAGTTGTTCCGATCGCGGAGGCGGCGGTTGAAATTAAAGGCGGCCGCATAGGCGTGATCGGCACCCGGGCGACCATTGAATCGGGAGTTTATGAGATAGAAATGAGCAAATTAAAAAAAGGACTGAAAATTTATAGCCAGTCGTGTCCCCTGCTCGTGCCATTAGTTGAAGAGGGCTGGATTAAAAAAGCGGAAACAAAAATGATTTTGAAAAAATATTTGCGCCCGCTAAAAGAAAAAAGAATTGATACATTAATTTTGGGGTGTACCCATTATCCGTTTTTAATTGACAGCATAAAAAGAATTATGGGCAAGAATTGCCAAGTTTTAGATTCGCCGCAAATAGTGGCTGAAAAATTAAAAAATTATTTAGAGCGCCATCCGGAAATTGGAAGCAAGCTCAGCAAAAACAAAAAAAGAATTTATTATACCACTGATGATCCGCAAAAATTTAAGCAATTCAGCGGGAAGTTTTTGGGAGAGAATATAAAAGAAGTTGAGAAAATTGAATTGTAATAAAATGATATCCAAAACAAAGGCGATAAAAATGAAGGCGACACGATGTCTATCGGGGCGTCTTTATTTTTTAATTTGTTATAGCGCTTTAAAAGAATTAATAATTTTTTTATAGCAAAATTCGCAGAGATGAAATTTTTTCACATTATTGTTTTTGTCAGGCGGACTCAATAAAATTCCTCCGAAACTGTTTAATTCTTTTTTGCATTTATCGCAAATTGGTTTTATGGCCATATAATTTAAGCAGGCATTAAAATCCCCTCTCCTTCCCCACGATCACATTTAAAGCCTGCTTTTCTACGCTTATTTCAATCGGCGAGTTTATTTTAATTGTTCCGTCAAGCACGACCGGATGATGCCGGTTGACGATAGTAAGTTTTTTAAAAGGAAAAATTGACTGGCCGGTAAGTTTTTTTAAAAATGTCTTAGATTGTTTGGTCTTGATAAAAAGCTCCAAAATTCCGTCTTGAGGATTGGAGTTGATGTTTTCCGGCAGTGATTTGTTATCCGCGCCCAGATTAACAATGCCGACTTCCCCGTCTTCCAGTATTTCTATTGAATAATGCTTATTGATTTCAATCGTGGTTCCGCGGTTAGCGATTGAAGCATTGGCCAAGAAGTAAAAATTATTGGCTTTGCCCAAGTCCAGCTTTATAATTCTTCTGGCAGACAAGACGTCGCAGGCCTCTTCTTCCAAGCCGATGCCTAAGCTGGCCGCGATTGAATTTTTTTCTTTGCTGATTGGTATAATGCCCAGCGGCACTTCGCTTCCGGCCATGGAGTTTATGGCTCGGCATATTGTCTCATCGTTCCCTACCGCGGTAATGGTTTTGGCTCCCCTTTTAATTTCATTGGATATTAAATCGTTTATATTCTTCATCGGCCCCAGCCGGTTGATTTTTCCGTTCAGGCCCAGATCAGTAATCCGCGTTTCAATGCGGGCCGTAACTTTTTCATATTTTTTTTGATTCAAAAAAGAATCATAGATGTATACATGCATAGTTTATATTGCTATATGGGGTATAAGTAACTTAATTTGGTGGAAAATTTATTAAAATTTTATCTAACACTAAAGACAAAATAGTAGTTTTATGGGAAAATTCATGTGTATGTCTAAAAAACACGTGAAATCCCCCTGCTGTCAGG
>Ga0180732_1001135_pt1 | contig 17598 bp, 30 predicted proteins | sample KR11_01MetaG_FD_148674 | JGI IMG/M metagenome (GOLD analysis project Ga0180732, IMG submission 148674) | Groundwater microbial communities from the Olkiluoto Island deep subsurface site, Finland - KR11_0.1 MetaG | ecosystem: Environmental > Aquatic > Deep subsurface > Groundwater | place...
CGCTGCGTTTGAGTCATACAAAAAAAACTTTTTAAGCCAAAGAGACACGCTTGCAAAAAATGACTTCAACAGAGCCGTAGAACATGCAAAATCTGGTTCAGATTTTAATCTTTTAGCAACTATCTATCTTGGTGAATGTGCATTAAATATCTCTGTCGGCATTCAAAACAAGTGTGAAAATTATCTTGCCATCAAAGATTTAACGACAGACCTATCATTAGAGCCCTATTATAACTTTATCGCTGCGACGCTAGAAAAAGAACAAATTCCACTTTTGCCTGCAATTTACCAAAACTATGTTTGGCATGTTAGGTACCAAGAGTATTCTAAAGCCCAGCAAGACATTGCAACGATGACAAAAATGAGTTCAAAATTTTTGGCAGCCGCACTTATGAAAGAGAATCTTGACAATAAAATGCGAGAGAGAATGATAGAATTAGGTTCATACTATGGGTACAAAAGAGTTGTACTTTTTTGGTTAGAAGAGTCGAAAAAATGGACAAAAAATAAAAAAGAGTTAGAACTCTTAGATAAAAAAATTTCTATATTAAATCAAACAAACTAGGAAACACAATGAATGAAGCTGTTGAAAAAGCTGCAAGCGGCGGAGATATGCTTATATGGGTAGTTATGTTTAGTATTATGGTCATCGGTGTCGGTTATTTGGCTTGGATAAATAAGGATATAGAAAGGTAAACCACCCCGGCACAAGGCTGAGATAGTTTAGTATTTGCTCATGGAATCAGCATAAGCTATACAGGAGAATCGTAAGGTCAATTATATATGCAAATAGTTACAAAAGTGTTAACAGACTTTTAACTCTTTTTAGTTACTATACAAAATCTATAATTTATAGGCTGAATATGAAAGAAAATTTTTCAAATGATTACCCAAAATTTCAAGCAAAAATTGCAAATTTTGTATTGTCCCAAAACTTTACTGCACGAGTTGAAGAGTATGAAGAGTTGTTTAACCAAATGTCTTCTATATCTCCAGATGATATGAGAACTTATGCTCAAAAATCACCTGCTTTTTTAGATGCACGAAATAAAAGTTTATCTTTGATGGAGCAGATACTTACTATTCACAGAGAGCTCAAAACACTCTTTGAACTCAATGAAGATGAGCTAGGTTTAAAATATAACTATAGTCTTGAGACTATAGACAAAGAGATAGCAGAGAAATTAAAAAAGTCTGCATATCTTTTGCACCAATATGAAATAGCATCTGAAGCTGGCAGAAAAGCAATAGAAATTGCTGACAATCCATTCTTAGCACAAGCACTTTAAGGAGCAGATATGAAAAAATGTAATTCACTAACAGAAGTTAGACAGGAAATAGATAAGATTGATTCACAATTAGTAGAGTTAATTTCTGAGAGAAGTCATTTAGTCCGTCAGGCGGCATCTTTCAAAAATAGTATTGATGAAGTGAAAGCTGATGACAGAATGGATTTTATTATTCAAAAAGTACGCCACAAAGCCATAGAACTTGGAGTGTCTCCAAATATGATTTCGGAACTTTTTACAATTATGATTAATGACATGGTTGAACTTGAAATTGCAGAGTTTAGAAACTCAGGGAAGTTTTAAAACGAAGAAGCTTCAAAAAGGCAAAAGCCTTTTTGAGACTATTTGTATCTGTAAGTGATACGCCCTTTATCAAGAGAGTATGGTGTTAGTTCAAGCTTTACTTTATCACCTGGAAGTATTTTAATATAATTCATACGCATTTTACCTGCAATATGGCATAAAATAATATGTCCATTTTCTAACTCTACACGAAATGTTGCATTTGGTAAAGCTTCAATAATCTTGCCATCTACTTCGATAACATCTGATTTAGCCATTCTTAGTCCTTCAAATAACTCTTAAGCAAGAGATAAAATTTCAGCTTTACCGTTGATAACTGCAACAGTATGCTCATAGTGTGAGCCGCGTAAACCATCGGCACTAACAACATCCCACTTATTTTCTAAAATAATTGGTTTTGAATTTTTCTGACAAATCATAGGCTCAAGACAAAAAACCATTCCGTTCTTTATCTTTGGACCAGCCTTAGCGTTTTGTCCATTTAAATAATTTGGTATTTCAGGTTCTTCATGGGGCTTTTTACCAATCCCATGTCCACAAAAGTTATGTAATGGAACAAACCCGCGTGAGATAATAAACTTTTCCATTAATAGAGAAAGCTCTTTAAATCTCATACCCTCTTTAATATTCTCGATTGCATGATACAAAGTATCTTTTGCACAAGCAATCAATGCTTCATCTTCTTCACTAATTTTACCGACAGCGGCAGTAATCGCCGCATCACCAAAGTAACCATCAAGCTCTGTACCAATATCATAGCCGATAATATCACCCTCTTGGAGTTTATAATCAGTTGGAATACCGTGGATTATTACTTGATTAAGTGAAGTACAAACAGCACTTGGAAAACCGTATAGACCTTTAAAAGAAGGCTTTGCGCCATGAGAGCGGATAAAATCCTCAGCCATAGCATCAAGTTCTTTTAAAGAAACTCCGACTTTTGTGTTTGCATGAAGAAGCTCTAAGGCGCCGCCGACAATCTTGTTCGCAGCTCTTAGTTTTTGAATTTCGTCAGTTCTTCTAAGCGCAATGGCCATTTTTATAGACCAACCGCACTTAAAGTTTCATATTTACTCATATATATCTGAGCTTCAATTTTTCTCATCGTATCTAATGCAACCTGGACAACAATCAAAACTGCTGTTCCACCGAAAAAGAAGCCCACACCCATTGCATGAATAATCATAAAAGGAAGCGTAGCAACCAAACCAAGATAAAGAGCACCAGTAAAAGTCAATCTACTTGCAGTCTCATTTAGGAATTCTCTCGTAGCATCACCGGTACGAATACCTGGGATAAATCCGCCTTGGCGTTTTAGATTATCTGAAATATCTTTTGCATTAAATGTAATCGATGCGTAGAAAAACGCGAAGAAAACAACAAAAAGAAATGTCAGTAATTGAAAGAAATAGCCATTTGGATTCAGTAAATCAGAAATAGCCTGAACAGTAGGATTAGTACTACTCGATAAAACTGTCATTGGAAACATTAATATTGCAGAAGCAAAAATTACCGGAATAACACCGGCTAAATTCACTTTAATAGGAATGTAATTCATAACTCTTTTATTTTGATTCTGCATCATAGTCTTTTTAGCATATGTAATAGGAATACGACGCTCACCAAGTTCAACATAGATTATCACTGCAACAGTAGCAAATATTAAAGCCAAAATAGCTATAAGAGTCATGAAGCCCATAGCTCCAGTATTTATCATAGTTACTGTTTGACCAATTGCACTAGGTATTGCAGACACAATACCGGCAAAGATAATAAGTGAAATACCATTACCTATACCGCTTTGAGTGATTTGCTCACCTATCCACATAAGAAGCATAGTCCCTGCAAGCATAGAAACCGCAGATAATAAGATAAATGTAGAGTGATCAGCCAATATAGCACTATTGCCGCTAGGTCCAGTTAAGCTTTGAAGTCCAACACTTACACCAATAGCTTGAATAATAGTTATTACGATAGTCGTATAACGAATTATTTGCATATATTTAACCATACCGTCACGTTCTTTTTTCATTTGACCAAGAGTTGGAAATGTTGCAGCTAAAAGCTCCATAATAATTGAGGCGGTGATATAAGGCATGATGCCGAGTGAAATGATAGAAAGTCTCTCAACAGCGTTTCCGCTGAACATATTAAAAAGACCTAATGCGTCTGATTGGTGTGAATCAAAAAATGAAGCAATAACAGCAGTATCAACGCCAGGAACTGGCACGTATGCCAGTAGGCGGTAGATAAATAAAAACCCTATCGTAATAAGTATCTTATTAACTAGATTTTTATTCACAATTATTTACCTGTAGTAATAACGTTTTCGTCTTTAATTTTCGATGCTAAATCTTTTGCAGATGCACCTACTAGTTTAACCATCTTAACTGATGAACTGATTTTGTGAACACTACGGATAGTTTCCATAGTTATTTCAGCTAATTCAGCAACAGCACTGATTCTTTCTACGTTTATTACATATGGTTTTACATTACGAGTTGTAAATCCAATTTTTGGTAAACGTTTTGCAAGTGGTTGTTGTCCACCTTCAAAATTTCTTTTTCTTTTGTAACCTGTACGAGATTTCTGACCTTTTTGACCACGAGCTGCAGTCTTACCAGTACCAGAACCTTGTCCACGACCAACACGTTTACGTGTAGCCGTTGAACCTTCTGCAGGTGTTAAATTTTCAATACCCATTCTCTATCCTTTAATACGAGACAGTGCTTCAACAGTAGCACGTACAAGTGTGTTTGGATTGTTTGAACCGATTGATTTTGTAAGTATATCTTGTATACCTGCAAGCTCAAGAACTGGACGAGCAGCTCCACCGGCGATAACCCCTGTACCCTCAGATGCTGGCTTTAATAAAATGCGGCTTGCATTATATTTATGCTCAATATCATGAGCTATTGTAGAACCTTTAATTTTAACAGTTGTTAAATTTTTGAAAGCACTATCAACAGCTTTTTTAATTGCATCAGGAACCTCTTTTGCTTTACCAACGCCATATCCAACAGTACCTTTTTTGTTTCCTACTACGATAAGAGCAGTAAAACGAAAACGACGTCCACCTTTAACAACTTTAGTAACACGACCAATATTAACTATTGATTCTTCAAATTCTTCTCTATTGATTTCCATCATAACCCCTAGAACTTAATTTCGTTTGCACGAAGTGCGTCACCAAATGCAGCAATTACGCCGTGATATTGGTAACCATTACGATCAAATACAATTTCAGAAATGTTAGCTTCTTTTAGTTTAGCAGCAAATGCCTCACCAAGTGCAGCTGCACCTTCTTTGTTTGATTTATGACCAGTAGCCTTTGAGTGTAATGCTGCTACTGTAGTTGCAGTTGCATCATTAATAGCTTGTACACTTAAATAGCGATTTGAACGAAATACAGAAACACGAGGAGCAGTTGCACATCCAGATATTTTTGCACGAATACGACGCTTACGTTTTAAACGATTCGCTACTTTGCTTTTTAATACTTTAGCATTCATCTATCATCCTCCCTTATTTTTTAGAAGTTTTACCGGCTTTACGCACGATAACTTCTTCAATATATTTAACACCTTTACCTTTGTAAGGCTCTGGTGGACGGAATGATCTAATTTCTGCAGCAGTTTGACCAATCGTTTGTTTGTCATGACCTGTTAAAGTGATAACATTCTTTTCAACCGCAGCTTCGATACCAGCTGGTAATTCATAATTAATATCATGAGAGAAACCAAGTTGAAGTTTAAGAATTCTACCTTCAGCAGCAGCACGGTAACCAACACCATTAATCTCTAATTTTCTAGTATAACCAGTTGTTAAACCAGTAACTATATTAGCAGATAAAGCACGGTAAGTTCCCCAGAAAGCTCTATGCTCACGAGAATCAGAAAGTGTACTGAAAGTTAAAACATTACCTTCAACACTAAAGCCTACATTGCCTTTAGTATCAAGATCAACACTATTTTTGCCTTTAGCAAAAGTTATAACATTACCATTTGTGCTTACATTAACGTCCGCAGCAAATTCTACTGGATTTTTACCAATTCTTGACATGTTATCTCCCTACCAAACCGTACACATAACTTCGCCACCAATGCCAAGCTCGTAAGCTTTATCATTAGCAAGAACGCCATGTGATGTACTAACAATAATAGTACCGTAACCGTTTTTAAAACGCTTAATCTCTTCTTTACCTTTGTATACACGACGACCCGGCTTAGAAATTCTCTTAAGTTCATTAATAACAGTTTTACCATTTTCATCATATTTAAGAGCTACTTTGATTGTTTTTTTAACGCCATCTTCGATAACGTTACAACTTTCAATATAACCTTTGTCCACTAAGATATTTGCAACAGCTTCAACACTCTTAGAGTGTACCAAAGTTGTAACAGCTAATCTTCTCATACCTGCATTACGAACACGCGTCAATGCATCTGATACTAAATCATTTATCATTCATAAATTCCTTTTGTTGCTAATCTACAATTTTTGTAGACTGCTAATTATTAGGAGTTTCTTCTTGGGCTTACCAAGAAGACTTTCTAACACCTGGGATTAATCCCTCGTTTGCCATTTTTCTAAAACATACACGGCAGATACCAAAGTCACGTAAAACAGAGTGTGGACGACCACAAATCTGGCAACGTGTGTACGCACGTACAGCAAACTTTGGAGTTCTTTTCGCTTTTGCAATCATTGACTTCTTAGCCATTACTTGCTCCCTTTAGTAAAAGGCATACCCATTTTCTCTAAAAGAGCAAATGATGCCTTATCAGTTTGTGCAGTTGTAACCACTGTTATATTCATACCATGAATTTGCATAATAGAATCATAGTTAACTTCAGTAAAAATAAGTTGTTCTTGAAGACCGAAGTTATAGTTACCACGACCATCAAAACCATTTCTAGGAACGCCACGGAAGTCTTTTACACGTGGAAGTGCAATAGACACAAGACGGTCAAAGAAATCATACATTTTTTCACCACGAAGTGTAACACGGATACCTACAGGCATACCTTCACGAACTTTAAAACCAGCAACTGATTTCTTAGCTATTACAGTACTTGCTTTTTGACCGGCGATAGCAGTAATAGTATCTTCAATATTTTGGATAAGTTTGTTGTCTTTCATAGCAAAACCAGCACCAACAGAGATAATAATCTTATCTAACTGTGGTGTTTGCATAGGGTTTTTGATACCTAATTCAGCTTGTAATTCAGATTTTAAACCTAAATATTTTTCTTTTAAACGAGCCATCTAATTATGCCTCCACTTTACGTACATTTGAAGCATCTATAGGCATCTCTTTATTAACATGTCCGCCTTTAGTGTTCTCTTCAGTTGGCTTAACAGCTTTTTTAGCTATTTTACAACCCTCAACGATAACCTTGTTTTTCTTAGCTAATACTGCCAAAACAGTAGCTCTAGTCCCACGATCGTCGCCAGCGATGATTTCTACTAAATCACCTTTTTTGAAATTAAACTTTGCCATTAAACAACCTCCGGTGCAAGAGAAACGATTTTCATAAATCCTGCGTAACGAACTTCACGACCGATTGGCCCGAAGATACGAGTACCGATAGGCTCTCTCTTGTCATCTAAAATAACAGCTGCATTGTCATCAAAACGAATAAGAGAACCGTTTTCACGTTGAATCTCTTTTTTTGTTCTAACGATAACAGCTTTTACAACTTTACCTTTTTTTACTTTTGCAGTTGGAATCGCTTTTTTTACAGAAGCAATAATAACATCGCCTACTGTAGCATAACGACGTTTTGAACCGCCAAGTACCTTAATACACATAATCTCTTTTGCACCTGTATTATCAGCTACATTCAGACGAGAAAAACTTTGAATCATTATTCCGCTCCTGAAATTATGTTTTTAAGTCTAAAAGATTTAGTCTTAGAAAGTGGACGACATTCGATTGCAATAATCTCATCGCCTACTTTTACTTCATTACGCTCATCATGTACTAGGTACTTTTTGAAACGTTTTACAACTTTGTGGTAGCGAGGGTGCATTACACGACGCTCAACAACTATTGATACTGTTTTGTCACCTGCAATTTTTACTACGTTACCTTGAATTTCACGTTTATGTGTCATTGCCGTGCTCCTAGTTTGCTACTGCAGTAAGTGCAGTATTGATTCTAGCAATATCTTTTTTAGTAGTTCTTAACTCACTACTATCTTGCAATTGCATCATCTTTTGTTTAATTTTTAATGTAAAAAGTTCAGTTTTCTTCACTTTAAGCATTGCTTTTAGTTCAGCTGAATTTTTATCTGCTAAATCAGAATATTTCATTGTTCATCTCCGCAGTGATTATTTTAGTTTTGAATGGCAATTTGTGCATTGCAAGAGCTAAAGCTTCACGAGCAAGTTCTTCCGGTACACCGGCCATTTCAAAAATTATACGACCTGGCTTAATATTCATAACCCAAGTATCAACTCCACCCTTACCTTTACCCATACGAGTTTCAAGAGGTTTTGCAGTTAATGGCTTAGCTGGGAATACACGAATCCAAATCTTACCATTTCTTTTAATGTGACGAGTTGCAGAAATACGAGCCGACTCTATTTGACGAGAGTTAATACGACCTGCTTCAACTGCTTTAAATCCAATGTCACCAAAAGATAGTGTGTAACCTGAGCGTGCATAGCCACGGTTACGGCCTTTCATTACTTTACGATATTTCGTTCTTTTTGGCATCAACATAATTATTCAGCCTTTTCGTTATTTTCACGTCTTGGAGCACGTTTACGTGGACGCTCAGTTTTTTCTTCTTTGGCTTCTGCAGGGATTCCTTTAGTAAGTACTTCACCTTTGAATATCCAAACTTTTACACCGATACAACCGTATGTAGTGTGCGCTTCAGCAAAACCGTAATCGATTTTTGCACGAAGAGTATGTAAAGGAACACGTCCCTCAAGGTACCATTCAGTACGAGCCATTTCAGCTCCGCCTAAACGGCCAGATACAGAAACTTTAATTCCTTTTGCACCTGAACGTTGTGCACCTTGCATAACTTTCTTCATAGCACGTCTAAACGCAACACGACGTTCTAATTGAGTAGCTACATTTTCAGCAACAAGTTGTGCTGAAGTTTGAGCTTTTTTCTCTTCTTTAATGTTTACAGAAACTTCTTTGCCTATTAAAGTCTGAAGAGAAGTTTTAATTTTCTCTATATCAGCACCTTTTTTACCAATAATGATACCAGGACGTGCAGCAACGATAGTTACACGAAGTCTCTTAACTGTTCTTTCTATAATGATGTTAGCAACACCAGCATAGTAAAGTTCTTTTTTCAAATATGTTCTTATCTTGTGATCTTCACCTAAAGACGCAGCTGCAGTCTTAAAATTAGGGAACCAACGGCTCTCCCAATTGCGGTTTATACCAAGACGTAAACCAATAGGATTAACTTTATGACCCATATTATTTACCCTCTACTTCTACTAAGATGTGTGCTGTCGGTTTTCTAATACCTGAAGCCATACCACGAGCACGTGGACGGAAACGCTTCAATACTGGACCATTGTCAACACGACAAGATGTGATAATACAATCTTCAGCTTCACTGCCACTGTTAGCAACTGCAGATGCAACTACTTTAGCAATGATTTTAGCAGCTTTGTTCGGAGTGAACTCTAGTGCTGCAAGTGCTAATTCTGCATTCATACCTTGAATCTCTCTAGCAATAAGACGAGATTTAATAGGTGAAACACGGATGAATTTTAATAATGCTCTAGCCATGATTAACCTACCTTTTTCTGTACAGAACCTTTATGGCCCTTAAATGTACGTGTCGGTGCGAATTCACCTAATTTATAACCAATATGATTCTCTGATACATGAACAGGAACAAATTGACGTCCGTTGTGAACATTTATAGTTAAACCAACCATATCTGGGAAAATCACAGATCTTCTTGACCATGTTTTAATTGGTTTTTTATTGCCTTCAGCCTTAGCTGCTTCAATTTTCTTTAATAAATGAGCATCAATGAATGGACCTTTTTTTACTGAACGAGCCATTATCCTACCCTTTTCGCGTTTGGTTTACGGCGAGTAATAATAAGTTTATCACTAGCTTTATTACGACGAGTTTTAGAACCCTTCGTTGGTTTACCCCATGGAGTAACTGGGTGACGTCCTGAATTCGTTTTACCTTCACCACCACCATGCGGGTGATCTATTGGGTTCATTGCAGAACCACGAGTTTGAGGACGGATACCCATGTGACGAGAACGGCCAGCTTTAGCGATTACTATATTGATGTACTCTTCATTTCCAACAGTACCGATAGTTGCTAAACACTCACCTAATACTAAACGCATCTCTGACGAAGGCATACGTAAAGATACATATTTACCGTCACGACCCATGATTTGAGCAGATGTTCCAGCAGCACGAACCATTTGTCCGCCTTTACCAGTTTTAAGCTCAATGTTGTGTACTGTTGTACCAACCGGGATATTTTTTAACTTCATAGCATTACCAGGTTTAACGTCTAAACCAGATTCAGCAGAAGCTATAACGTCACCTACATTCAAACCTTTTGGTTGAAGAATGTATCTTTTTTCACCATCAGCATAGTTTACAAGTGCGATACGACAGTTACGGTACGGATCGTACTCGATAGCAGCTACTGTAGCAGGAATATCAAATTTGTTTCTTTTGAAGTCAACAATACGATATAACTTTTTAGCACCAGCTTGTCTATGACGAGATGTAATACGACCATTATTATTACGACCAGCATGTGCAGGAAGTTTTACTAATAATGAACGAACACTAGCTTTTGCAGTGATGTCACTTGAATCAACATTCGTATAAAAACGACGTGATGGAGTTACAGGTTTATATGTTTTTATTGCCATATTACACCGCCAAACTTTCTATTTGTGCACCCTCTGGTAAAGTAACATAGAACTTTTTGAAGTCGTTTTGTTTACCTTGTACACCACGGAATTTTTTCTTTTTTCCGTTTTGATTCAATGAGTTAATTTTGTTTGGAATAATTCCAAAGTACTCACGAAAAACCTCTTTAAGACCTGGTTTAGTCATACGTGTAGATGTTTGAACAACGATCACACCGTCTTCTTGCATACCAAGAGTCTTCTCTGTATATAATATAGATTTAATATCTGTAATATCTGCCATTACTTAGCCTCACTTACAAGATTTTCCCAAACCGCTTTTTCGATCACGATTGAACGATAATTTGCAGCTAAGAAAGCATTTAACTCATTTGATTCAATTACATATGTAGGTGCAATGTTATTGAACGCTAAATAAGTATTTTCATCTAAAATAGACTTTACAAGAAGTACATCTCTTTGATTTAAAGCTTTGAACATTGCGTTTGCATCTTTAGTTTTACCAGATGCTACTTCAATGCTGTCAACAATAAAAAGAGTACCGTTTTGTGCGTGCTCATTTAAAGCAAAGTTTAAAGCAAGTTTTTTCTGCTTTTTATTTACTTTTAAATCGTAATTACGGTTGTTGCTTGGACCAAATGCCTTACCACCACCTACGAATACAGGAGAACGACGAGAACCGGCACGAGCACGTCCGCCACCTTTTTGAGCCCATGGCTTTTTACCACCACCACGAACTTCTGCACGCGTTAAAGCAGATGCAGAGTTTGCACGTTGTGCAGCTTGCGCAGACTTAACATACAAGTATAAGTTGTGAGGATTAATTCCAGAAAAACTCTCTGGTAATGCTAACTCAGAAGCTTTTTCCATTTTTTCATTTAAAACGATTGCATTCATTACTTAGCTACCTTTACACGACCTAAAGTACCGTTTGCACCAGAAACTGAACCAATAACCGCAATGATTTTGTTTTCAGCATCGTAAGAAACGATCTCATTCTTTACACTATTTTGTGTGTTTCCGTATTGTCCAGGCATTTTCTTACCTTTCATTACACGACCTGGCCATTCAGCATTACCGATTGAACCTGTTCTACGACCAAATCTATGACCGTGAGCTGCAGGACCACCGCTAAAGTTCCAACGCTTCATAGCACCAGAGAAACCGCGACCTTTAGTAGTAAATGTAGATTTGATAACTTTAGCTTCTGCTAAAGGAGCGAAATCTATATCACCAGCTTCAGTGTTTGCTACTTCCATAGTAACAAAACGGTTATACTCAGATGAAAGGCTGTACTTTTTCTGTTGACCTTCAATTGACTTATTCATTTTTTTACCGCTGTTGTAAGCAACAATAGCAGTACCTTCTTTAACTTCACATACCTTAGCTTCCAAAACTCTTAAAAGAGTAACTGGTTTACTTGGTACTGTGATTGTACGGCTCATACCGATTTTTTCAACAATATATTCCACGATGAGCTCCTTACTTATCCATAGAACGTACTTCTACGTCTACTTCCGGTGCAAGATCAAGTTTCATTAATGAATCTACAGTTTCTGGCGTTGCAGAAACGATATCTATCATTCTTGCGTGCATACGTATTTCAAATTGCTCACGAGCTTTTTTGTTAACGTGAACTGATTTTAAAACAGTATATTTACGAATCTTTGTTGGTAAAGGGATCGGTCCGCATATTACAGCACCAGTACGCTTTACAGCCTCAACGATTGACGCTACAGATCTATCTAATACACGATGATCGTAAGCTTTCAATTTTAAACGAATTTTTTCCATGTTTTTCCTTCTAAAGAACTCGTTAGGTCCTATCCTAACTATTTAAGGGAGTGGAATTGTATCCAAACTGACTTTCATATTCAAGGTTTTAGGGGGTAAATTTTAAATATTTAGTAAATTTATTTCCTTTTAATAAGGAAATGATAAAATTTCAATTCATACTATTTAGGAATTTTAATGGAAATATTACTCGAAGAGCTTTATAAAACAGATTTACAGGTAGATAAATTTCATGACAGAAAGCTGTTTTTGGATGATGGGAGCTACCAAATCAACGGTATTACAAAAAGCGGAAAGAGCAGCATACTGAAAAATTATCTTCTCTCTTTGAAAAAAAGTTCCTACCTCTATTTAGACTGTTCTGACATACGAATAGACATTTCAGAGCTCAATGCCCATTTGGCAGGCTTTTGCAGTAAAAATAAAATTGACGTTTTGGCTTTGGATAATTACTACCCTGACATTAATTTTGTAAATGTATCCCAACTGATAGTCACTTCGCAAATGCATTATGAAATTGATTTTTTAGAAACTCTCCAACTTTATCCACTAGATTATGAAGAGTTCTTGGCCTTTGAGTATAAGTACGATTCAAGCGCACTGAACCATTTTTTTCAACTCGGCGGTTTGCCTTCTATGCAAAAAGTAAACGCAGATGTGCGCAATATTTATATTCAAAAAATCTTAAAAGCTGCACTTGATGCTATGGAGTTCGATATTTTATGCATTTGTGCAAAGATGATGGCACAAAAAGTTTCTGCCTACAATATATATGAAAGATTAAAAAACAGCAGAAAAGTATCTAAAGACAAACTCTATAAGCTTTTTGATACTCTTGTTACTAAAAATTATATTCACCAACTTCAAAAATTTAACCACCCAAACGCAACAAAAAAACTTTACCTCTGTGACATCTCTCTAAAAAGTGCTTTAACTATAGACAAGCACTTTGGAAGACTCTTTGAGAACATGGTTTACTTGGAACTTTTGAAGTCTTCAACAGAGTGCTACTATGAAGACGGGCTTGATTTTTATCTGCCAACGAGTGAAGAAATTATATTGTGTATGCCATTCGCTGATGAGCGTTCTTTGTTTAAAAAGATTGAACAAATAGAAGCCTTTGTTTTTAGCTACCAGATAAAAAAGATTACTGCTGTGACCATGAACAGAGAAGGAAGAATTTCTCATCCTATTTCGCGAGTTGAAATGCTTCCATTTGATATTTGGGCTATTGGAGACTGAAAGAGTTATTTGTAATCAAAATGCTCACTCTCTATGATAAGATTCGCCATATAAAAGAAAAAAAGGAAACATATATGTTCTTTTCTAAGTCACGCAGTGCCTCTAACGACAAAATTCATGAACTTGAATCAAAAATTGCTCTCCTTGAAAAAGATTTAGCTTTCTATAAAGATATTGCAGCTTTTTCTCAGGAAGAGATGCTTGTCGTCTTAGATAGAAGCGGTAATATTCTTTTTCAAAATGATCTCGCAGCTGCCAATATAATATCACCTTCACTGCTCAGTCAAGAGCTCAGCAAAAATCTTGACAAAGTCACACTTAACAACTGCACAGGAAAAGTAAAACACAAGCCTTCAGGCAGTAATGATGCGACAATGTACCGAATTATAAAAACAGATATGAGAGATACGAGAGACAGTAATATTCTCAGTCTGCATCAGGACGCCATCTCAAGCGCTTTAAATAACACCCAACAAACCTTTATGACAATGCTCGATCAGCTCAAAACCATGAAAAATGAAGCTATTGCTATTGCTATTGAGTCAAAAGATGGACTTACTCTTATTAATGACTCTTCCAACGCCATGGACCAGCTCTCTATTCATATGCAAAACAATATGCAGTCAATGAATTCACTCAACCTTCGAAGCAATGAAATCTCTGCAGTGGTTACTCTCATTCAAGACATTGCGGACCAAACAAATCTGTTGGCCTTAAACGCAGCGATTGAAGCAGCAAGAGCGGGTGAACACGGTCGCGGCTTTGCCGTAGTAGCCGACGAAGTTCGTAAACTTGCTGAAAAAACGCAGATTGCGACAAAAAATATCTCGGTTGTTGTAAAAACTATGCAGCAGGAAACAAATGAGACACAATCGGCTACGGATGTTGTCAATTCAATTGTGATAGAAACAAAAATAAAAATTGATAATGTAAACCTCAAAATAAAATCTTTCGAAAAAAATGCTTCAAGAAGCCAATATGAAGTCGAACATCTCAGTGATAAAATTTTTGCATCTTTAGCAAAAATTGACCATGTTATTTATAAACATAATGTCTATGCTCTCATCTTTGGAGAAAAAAACAGCTTTAAATCTGTAGACCATACGCAATGTCGTTTAGGCCAATGGTATTCACAGGGAATCGGCAAAGAAAACTTTAGTGCAATGCCTTCGTATCCAAAACTCAATCAACCGCACGCTATCGTTCATCAACAGGCAAACTTACTTGCAGAGGAGTGTTCACAAAACAAAGGTCTCTGTTCAAAAGAGATTATCCAAGAGCGCATCATAAAAATTGAAAACGCAAGCAAGGAAGTCTTTCATCTTCTCGATGAACTCGTAGAGCAAAGAACCCACATAATTATGCATGATGCCGCAAAAGTATTATTTAACTAAGGAAAAAAGATGAGTCACACAACAAAAACAATTGTAATTATTGATGATGAGAATGAGATATTAACGATGCTGAGCAGATTTTTATCGCGCAATGAAAACTATGCCGTAAAAACATTTAATAATCCGACAGTGGCAATCAACTCACTTCCAAAAGATACAGATTTAATTTTACTCGATATTATGATGCCTCAGATGAACGGTCTTGAAGCTCTTCCCATTCTCCTTGAGAAACAGCCGAAGGCAAAAGTGCTTATGATGACTGCTTACTCAACTCTTGACAAAGTTTTAAACGCACACAGACATGGAGCGGACAATTACATTATGAAACCTTTCGCTTCTTTAGATATTCTTGGCAAAAAAATAGAAGAGATGTTAAAGTAAATAATTTATGCAGCTAACAGACATAAGCATACTTTTTGTTGAGGATGAAGATATCTCTAAAGAGATGATTTCCAATTTCTTGCACAAGCAGTTTTTCAAAAATATTTATACTGCTAAAAATGGTCTTGAAGGCTTGAAGCTCTATAAAAAAATCAGACCCGAGATAGTTCTTACAGACTTAACTATGCCTGTAATGAATGGCTTAGAGATGTCTGAACAGATAAAAGCTCTTGATGCCGACACGCCTATAATCCTTATTACCTCACACTTTGAAAAAGATCTTACCGAAAAAGCAATAGATATAGGGATTGACAGCTATCTCTTTAAACCATTGCATATGGAAAGACTTGAAATTGTTTTGCAAAAATACTGCGACCGGCTACTGACTAAAAAAAACTTTCAAACTGAGCACAAACTGCTTGAAGAGTACAAAAGAGCAATTGACGCAAGTGCAGCCATTACAAAAACAGATACTCAGGGAATCATAACATACGTCAACGATGCATTTTGTCTTATGTCCGGCTACTCCAAAGAAGAATTACTGGGCCAAAAATACGATATGGTCAGAGATCCCGAAACACCCGAAAGTGTCTACATTGATATTTGGCATACTATAAGTTCAAAACAAATCTGGAGGGGCCGCATGAAGAACCTCAAGAAAAATGGCGATACCTATTACGAATACTCTGTCGTTGTTCCCATTGTCAACAAATATGATGACATAGAAGAGTATATAGCCCTTAGACAGGACATCACTGTGATGTATCACCAACAAGAACATCTGATACAACGCATCAAGGAAGAGGTTGATAAAAATACGCTCTTCCACCAGCAGCGCGAAGAGGAGAATCTTCTAGAAGCAAAATTTTCAACTATAGGGAAGATTGCTGCAGGTATAACACACGAGATTAATACTCCGCTTACATATGTACGCGGGAACCTAGAGTTGATGGCATATGATGTTGGCCGCCTTGACAATAGTATTCCACAAAAAGAATTCTTCCAAAATGATATAGCAACTATGCTCGATGGACTCAATCGCATTGCAGGCATTGTAGAGTCTATGCGTGAAATGGCCTCGCAAACAAGTGAAATGCCCGATAGACATAATCTTTATTCATCACTTGCGACAGTCATAATCCTCTCGCAAAGCAAGGCAAAGTTTATCAGTAAAGTACGTATTAAGAATGAAGTTTTTCATCCTGCTATAGATAAAGAAAGATTCAAGTATTACGCAAAAGTACAAAAACAACGCATAGAACAGGTTTTTATCATTATTATCAACAATGCCCTTGATGCACTCGCTCTTAGTGGTACTTTCGAGTCAAGAATTTTAGAAATAGAGATTGAACACGAGTTTGAAAACATAGTAATCCGTTTTAAAGACAATGCCGGAGGAATTCAGCCTGCAATACTTTCGAGTATTTTCGAGCCATTTAAGAGTACCAAACAAGAAGGCGGCATGGGAATGGGGCTCAATGTTGCCAAAAGAATCGTGGATGACCATCATGGCAAGCTCACAGCTTCCAATCATGCCGATGGAGCCCTCTTTGAAGTTTCTCTGCCAATAAACGCAGACAAGGAGTATTTATGATGTGTGGCATAGATGAGGCTGGCCGTGGACCTTTAGCCGGTGATATGGTAATGGCGGGATGTATTTTGACAGCTCCCATTGAAGGGCTCAATGATTCTAAAAAACTCACTGAGAAAAAACGCGAAGCACTTTTTGAAATCATAGTGCAAAATTCGCATTATCATATTGTAAAAATCTCTCCAGCGCAAATAGACATGGACGGTGTTTCTGCATCTCTTAAACGCGGTCTTATTGAAATAATGGAAACACTTCAGACAGACAGTTATCTTTTTGACGGAAATTTATCGTATGGTATTCCAGGACTCCAAACAATGGTAAAAGCCGATGGAAAAATCCCTGAAGTAAGTGCCGCTTCCATCATAGCAAAAGTGACCCATGACAGAGATATTCTCTTGCTCGCAAAAAAGTATCCGCAGTATGAGCTTGAAAAACATAAAGGCTATGGAACTGCGCGTCATGTAGAGCTAATAAAACAATACGGCTACTCAGATATTCATAGGAAAAGCTATAAACTCAAAGCGCTGCAGGCAACTTTATTTTAAATTTGTTAACACTCTGCTGATACAATTTTTTTACGTTATTGCAATAATCTATAAATATACAAGGAGTAAAAAATGAAAACTTTAACAAAAGCTCTTTTAGCTTTTTCTCTTACAGGAGTGTTGCTCAATGCTTCTGATGTTGCGCTTACACAAACAGCGGAAAAT
>Ga0180732_1001136_pt1 | contig 17575 bp, 18 predicted proteins | sample KR11_01MetaG_FD_148674 | JGI IMG/M metagenome (GOLD analysis project Ga0180732, IMG submission 148674) | Groundwater microbial communities from the Olkiluoto Island deep subsurface site, Finland - KR11_0.1 MetaG | ecosystem: Environmental > Aquatic > Deep subsurface > Groundwater | place...
CTGTTTAGATTTTCGCATAAAGGGGATTAATTATGAACTGGAAAAATCTATTTACTCCGGTAAAAAATATGGATTCCAATGAGGCCAAGAAATATATGGACACGCACGCCTCTGATTCTTACCAGCTTCTTGATGTCCGTCAGCCGGAAGAGTATAAGGGAGAACATATTCCCGGCGCTCTTCTTATTCCCCTTCCAAACCTGCCTGACAGGATATCCGAACTGGATAGTGGCAAACCCACCCTTGTATATTGCGCTATAGGGGGCCGCAGCAGGGCTGCCGCCCAGCTGATTTCCGGCAAGGGTTTTAATGAGGTCTATAATCTTGCAGGTGGAATCAAAGCATGGAACAACCCTAAAGCAACCGGTTCTCCTGAAGAAGGGCTTGAGCTTGTCGGCGGACTATTTGGCAGAGAAAAAGAGTACAGTGATGCATTTCATCTTGCGTATGCCATGGAAAAAGGTTTGCAGCTTTTTTATCATAATCTTGCAGACAAAGATCCGGATGAAAGCAATAAAAAATTGTTCAACCGTCTTGCCGAGTTTGAGAACAAGCATATGCTCCGTCTGGTTGAAGAATACCAGGCAGATACCGGAGACAAATCCGAAAGCACTAAAGAAGATTTCGCTGCAGGCAATATTCATGAAGGCATCATGGAAGGCGGTTCCGTAAGCAAATTTTTACAAAAAGCGGAAGCGGGCTTTGACAGGACGGCTTCAATTATTGATTTTGCCATGTCACTGGAAGCTCAGGCTCTCGACCTGTATAGCAGAATGGCTAAAATCAGTGATAAGATCCAGGTGCATGATTTCTTTTTGCGGCTTGCAGATGAAGAAAAAACGCATCTTAATTACCTTGCAAAAGAGATGGATAGTATACTCGAAAAGAAATAATAGCGAGCCAATTGCAAAACGTTCCACTTTGGCTGATCTCAGCGTTGGGCTCAAATTTTACACGCGATGAAGCCTATAGCTATACTCGAAATACCCCAAGTATTCCTGTGGTTAAAATCTTCGTCCGTGTTGACCTTGACCAAACTGAAACGTTTAGAAACTGTTTCTATCATTAACCCAAGTTCGACAAAAGTTGGTAAAAATCTGTTAATTTTAGCGTTTAGATATTTATAAATTATTGATATTATTGTATCAGATACGTAGAAAAGCCAATGTAGTGACTGAATATATAAAATACTGCTTGACATGGATCGGGATAGCTTCTATACTTGGGCCATGTTTATCCGGGAAACTGTCAAATCTAAAAAAGGTAAAAAATATATCCAGCATCAGTTGGTGGAATCGGTCCGCACTCCTAATGGTCCCAGGCAAACTCTTATATTGAATCTGGGTTTTCTGGACTTACCTAAAGATAAATGGAAAGAGCTGGCTAATACCATTGAAAGCGAGCTTCATAAACAAGAAAGACTATTTCCAACAGATCCTGAGATTGAAACGCTTGCCGGGCATTATTCCAAAGTAATCATCAAAGAACAGCTCCTTCATGCAGGAAGAAATAAAACAGCTTTCGATCTGCCCCCTCTGTATGAAAGGGTTGACATTCACTCGGTTTCAACAACCGATGTTAAAACCATAGGTGCTGAACATGTTGCTGCAAGCGGTTTACAGGAATACGGGTTTGATAAAATATTAAAGGATCTCGGGTTCAGTGATAAAGAGATTGATTATGCGAAGATGTTGATTGTCGCCAGGCTTGTTCATCCGTCAAGTGAAAGAGAGACGGCAATATGGATCAATGAAAACAGCGCTATATGTGAACTGATAAATACAAATGCGGTTGTTTACGACAATGCATTACACCGGGTCGCCTGTTTATTGCTGGGACATCATAAAACGATTGAGCAAAGGTTATCTCAAACAGCAAGAGGGCTTTTTGATTTAAAAGAAACAGTTATTTTATACGATCTGACCAACACTTATTTTGAAGGGAGCAAGCGTGTAAGCCAATTATCCAAACCCGGCAAATCCAAGGAGCGCCGGAATGACCGGCCGTTGGTGACACTGGCATTAACTATTGATGAAGACGGCTTTCCCAAACAAAGCAAAATATTGGAAGGTAATATATCCGAACCGCAGACATTGGAAGGCATGTTAAATGATCTGGCTAAAACAGACGGAGGACAAAAAACGATTGTCATCGATGCCGGCATTGCGTCTGAGAAGAACATCGAAATCATAAAACAAAAGGGTTTTAAATATGTTGCCGTATCCAGAAAGAAAACTTACAGCGATGTTTTTTGGGATGGCAGTGTTGAAAAGAATTTGAAACTTTCGGATGGAGAAACCAAACTGAAAGTAAAATTGTTTGAAAAAGACGGAGAAGCCTTTCTTCTTTGTCATAGCATTGAAAAGGAGTTGAAGGAAAAAGCAATCCTTAATAAGAAAACCGATAGATTTGAACAGGAATTAAAAAAGTTGAAAGAGGGTTTATCAAAGAAGGGGGCGCAAAGAAAATGCGAAAGCGTTATTGAAAGAGTCGGCAGGCTCAAGGAACGATATGGTGTCGGCAGTCTTTACGATATAACCGTTGAGAGTGCCGTTGGGAAAGTAAAGCAAATCGATTACATCAAAAATTCCAACGGCAAGGCGAAAGAAATAAAAGTCGGGGAATATGTCCTTCGGACGAATCGCATTGATCTTTCGGAAGAAGAGATTTCGAAAATTCATAGGTCTCTGACAACTATAGAAGATAGTTTCAGGAGCATGAAATCTCATTTAGGCTTAAGGCCCATTCATCATAAAAGAGATGATACAACCACAGCACACATCTTCATCACGGTTCTTGCGTATCATATTCTTGCAGGAATTTTAAGGAAATTGCGGCAAAACAAAATCCATTATAATTGGAAGACAATCAGGAACATATTGAGCAATCATGTAAGGGTGACAACAAGTTTTAAAACTGAAGATGAATCAATAATAAACATTAGAAACAGTAGTATCCCGACAATCAATCAGCAAGCCATATACAAAAGTTTGAACTTAAAGCAGCAACCTTTGAGCGGTATAAAAATTAAAACGCCCCTGAAAAGCTGATTATCAAACAATAATGTAGTGAGGAATATTTTAGCTTATTCCTCTTATCATATTGCTTTTATTTGTTATTCATAAAACAGTTGTCGAACTTGGGTTAAGCGTTTTTTTCATGGCATCAAGCACAAATATTTAGACTTTTCAGAGCTTGCTATAGTTTTATAAAGTGTGTGGAATTAAAACCGGCAATGCAATATTCTTCAACATCTATCCTGATCACCACTACATCAGGGTTGTTTACAAAAGCCGCCAGTTGCGGATGCTTGGATATATATAGCGCTTTCCATTTATCTCTTTGGCTGCTGTCCGGTTCTCTGGCGCTGCCTTTGGCGGTTACTGCCACTGCCTGCTCAAAATCCGATTCGCGATTCGATCTGTTGTCAATCAGCATGGCAACACGCGTGTTTAAATAAATATCGTTATATTTACGAGTGTTTCGTTTTGTGGCAAACAAAAGATGCTTCAAATCGCCGGAAGAGGCAAAGGCGACTAAACATCCATGAGGTTGGTTCTTGTTATATGTGGCAAGAACGGCAAGCTTTTGTGAATTGAATAACTCTTTTAATTCGTTAATCTCTTTCATGCTTTCCTCTCAAATATTAGCATCAAGTATATAGCGTAAACCTTTTTCCAGCTCAGGATAAGCGAATCTAAAATTAGATTTTATCAATCGTTCAGGTATAGCGCGGTTGCTGAAAAGCACCTCTTCTTTGGCCATTTGGCCAAACATTATTTTTAAAACCGTAGCTGGTAAATTGAATATAGCCGGACGATTAACCACCTTTGCAAGTGATTTTGTGAGTTGATAATTTGTCACAGGATTTGGCGCACAGAGATTTACCGGCCCCACTATAGAATTATTATACAATATAAAATCGATAGCGTCTAAAAGGTCGCTGATTACTATCCAGCTTAAGTATTGAGTGCCCGGTCCCATTGAAGCGCCAAGACCCAGCTTGAATACCGGCAATAGTTTTTTTATTATTCCGCCTTTCAGACTCAGAACAGGGGCTATTCTCATATGCACAACACGTATGCCTGCTTTTTGAGCAGGTTTTGTTGCCGCTTCCCATTTGCAGCATACATCCGACAGGAAACTATTTCCGGGGGAATCAGCCTCAGTAATTATCCGGTTTCCCTGGTCGCTATAGATACCGATACCTGAAGCAGACAGCATTACCTGCGGTTTCGGCTCGAGTGCCGCTATGGTTTTGCTGATCAGCTCCGTTCCGTCAATTCGGCTGGATAGAATGCGTTCTTTCTTTTTTGCAGTCCATCGGCCATCTCCAACATTTTCCCCGGCCAAATGAATTACCGCATCAAAAGATCTGTTATATGGGAGCTCAATAATATTATTTTCAGGATCCCAGAATAAACCGGATGAAGGGATTTTACCCCGTTCCAATTTAAAAACGCTGTTTCCCCTGTCTATCAGATAGGGTATCAGCGCTGAACCAATAAGACCCGATGCCCCGGTTACAAGTATATTCATGAGTTACCGCTTAACGACTTATGTTCTTTAAGAAATATTTCCTTAATGGTTTTCAGTCTGTAATCGAAAATACGATTCAGCTGTGCTCTGACCAGCCAGTGAGCCATTTCCCCTATCGGCCATAGCGGAAGCCGGTAAAGTACTCTATCTTCTATTGTAGTATTATTGTTATCTCCATGAAACCTGTGTGTGTGCACCCAAATATTATACGGCCCTTTAATCTGACTGTCCACAAACTCGAAGGGCGGATTCCATACAGTGATTTTTGAACGCCATAGAAAAGGTATTTTAAAAAGGCTCATTTGATAATCAATGGTTATTCCTTCTATGATTTCAATAGGTCGGGGGGTAAGTATTTTAAAATTAAGCTCAGGCGGTGTGATTCGCTGCAGATTTTTCACATCGCAAAAAAACTGAAAAACATTTTCAATATTAAACGGCAATTTCATTGATCTTGTGATAACATTAGCTTTCATTTTACTAATATAATGATACCATAGTAAAAAGTCAAAAAACGACTCGTTACGATGGTTAATCAATATTGATTGACCATCCCGGACAAATACAGGATAATAAAAAATAAGATGGCCATCGTCAGGATGAACTTACATAATGTTTTTTATATTTCCTATCTGGTACCTGCGGCTCGCATTCGTTCGCTTGTGCCTAAAGCTCTGAAGCTGGCATCTGATGAAAACAATAAGGTATACGTTTCTTTTGTAGCTATGAAATGCCTGCGTGCCCGGTTTTCGGTTTTTCCATTAATTAAATTATCTTACTATCAGTTGAATTTGCGTACATACGTCTCAGATCCAAAAACAGGTGATGCAGCTGTTTACTTTTTTAACAGTGGCGTTTCGCTGGGGATCATACCTGTGCTTACACGCTTTATTGGTATTGCCTGGGAAAAGATATCTTTCAATGTAAGTAAAGATTATAAAGGAAGATACCACGCAACCGGTTACTGGCTGGGAGAATTTAGTTTTGAGATTGATATTGCTCCTTCAAAAAAACTCAACGATGCTGAAGCATTACATATCACAGGCCCCATGATGGGCTTTATAGGCCCTGAAGGTAAAACGCAAGGTTTCAGAATAAATCATCAGGCACTCAAAGTGTATCCGGCAGTTTTAAATAATATAGAATTTCCGCTTCCTTTAGATAACGGTCTGGTTACGTCTAAAGAACTACATGATCCGGACAGTGTGCTTGTTGTGCCGGAAGCGGAATTTATGATTTCACTGCCACCGGCTAAAGTTGACAACCATTGATTATGAATGCATCTTAAACAAGGAACATTGTATGGTAATTACCGAAGTTGTTATTGCTGCTGTAGCCGCAGGCGTTATGATGGGAATCGCCACTGAAATTGGATACGGCACCAGTATCATTCGTGCGAACCTGCTTCGAATAGACGGTGAGTTTGCCGCAAACCTTATAGGACTCAAACCAGATATAACTTTGATTTATTTATTCGGAATCGCTGTGCATTTAGTAACCAGCGCTTCCTTTGGAGCGGGTTTATTTATAATAGCTAAAATACTTAATATTGATGTGGCAGCAATTACAACTATAGCATTTTACGTGTTTGCTTTATGGCTTTCCATGCTGTTTATAGCATTGCCGGTAGCCGGTCATGGGATATTTGGACGGCGACTGGGCAGTTCGATCTGGGTCGAACAATTAATTCTTCATATCATTTTTGCCGTCGGTTTATGGATAATGTTAAACATTTTCTAATGAGCCAGTTTCAAAACGCTCCATTTTGGCCGATCTCTGCGTTGGGCTCAAATTTCAATCCTCGAAATACTCATTGTATTCAAGTGGTTGAAATTTTCACCCGTCTTGAGCTTGACCAAACCGAAACGTTTTGAAATTGGCTCTAATAAATAACAATAACGGAGGTAATCTATGAAAAATTACAGAAAAACTTCATTAATGGTGTTGATTATTTCAATGCTCATTGCAAGATACTCAATTGCAGGTGATTCATGGTGGGAAAAAGGGTTAGATATTTTAACAGCTCCCAGTACCAGCACAACTAATACAACGAAAGTACCAGCCACGGCAGATATCGGGAAAGCATTTAAAGAAGCGCTCAGCATCGGCTCTGAAAATGTTGTTAAACAACTTGGCAAGGTAGATGGATTTAATGCTGATCCTGCAATTCACATTCCTTTACCGGCAGAGCTTGATACAGCAAAAAAAATGTTAAATAAAATCGGTATGTCATCAATGGTTGACGATCTCGAATTGAAGATTAACAGGGCTGCCGAAACCGCAACTCCCAAAGCAAAGGATCTTTTTTTACAGTCAATCAGTGAAATGACGTTTGACGATGTAAAAGCTATCTATGCTGGTCCGCAAGATTCGGCAACAAAATACTTTAAGAGCAAAATGTCTCCGTCGCTGAAAGAAGAAATGGCCCCCATTGTGGAAAAGAGTCTTTCGGAAGTCGGTGCGGTTCAGGCTTATGACAATGTGTTAGGTCAATATAAAACTTTGCCATTTGTGCCGGATGTTAAAGCTGACCTAAATAATCATGTCGTTGAAAAAGGAATTGACGGTATTTTTTATTATCTTGCAAAAGAAGAAGCCGCAATTCGCAAGGATCCTGTGAGGCAGACGACTGGTTTGTTGAAACAAGTATTTGGCGCAAAATAACTTATTGTTTTAGCGAACAACGAATAGCCCAAATCGATATTTGAGTTAAAGCTAATTTAACACCGTTGAAAAAAGGCCAAAATTCCTGCGGTTCAGATGTGCTGGCATGCCCCTATTATTATGGAAAACTTCATTGTAATAATAACTTATTTGCTGATTGGTATGGCCTTAAGGCGTATTCCGGCATTTCCCTCTGAAACAGGAAACGTTTTAAATTTATTTGTAATTTACATATCTTTGCCCGCTCTGGTTTTTTTGAATATTCCCGAACTGGTTTTTTCTAAGGCATTATTGGTGCCTGCTTTTATGCCCTGGGGAGCGCTGCTTTTTTCCTGTGTTGCAGTAGTACTTATTTCAAAGCTTTTTAAATGGAACCGTGCTACTACAGGCTGTCTTCTTCTTATGATACCTCTTGGAAACACTTCTTTTCTTGGAATCCCGATGGTTAAGGCGTTTTTTGGAGATCAGGGTATTCCATATGCGGTATTATATGATCAATTGGGTTCTTTTCCGGCCCTGGTTACTTATGGGTCATTGATTCTTGCTTTATATGGAACTGAAGGGAGCAAGCCAACCGCGATAAGTGTGGTTAAAAAGATTGTCACGTTTCCTCCGTTTATTGCTCTGGTATTAGCATTTGCTCTCAGGCCTTTTTCTTACCCGCCAATATTTGCAAATCTATTGAAGGTGCTTTCTTCCACTCTTGTACCTGTTGTAATGATTGCCGTAGGCTTTCAACTGATTCTGCGCTTAAACAGAACAATAACTTCTCAACTTGGCATCGGACTTTTTTTAAAGCTGATTGCAACTCCTTTAGCCGCATTATTTGTATGTAAAATTGCAGGACTTGAAGGAAAAGCCGTGCAGGTATCAATATTTGAAGCCGGAATGCCGCCTATGGTTTCGGCCGGAGCTTTGGCCATTTTGGCCAAACTCTCTCCCGCACTTACTGCTGCATTGGTCGGTATAGGAATTGTATTGAGTTTTGCTACATTGCCCATTCTCTATCAATTATTATAATCGAGCCACTTTCAAAACGTTTCAGTTTGGTCAAGGTCAAGGCGGGTGAAAATTTTAACCGCAGGAATACATGGAGTATTTCGAGGATTATAATTTTCGCCTAACGCAGAGATCGGCCAAAGTGGGACGTTTTGAAACTGGCTCAATCATATAGCAAAAAAAATAAAAGTATGCTTGGAAAGCTTTGAATAACTCTTATTTGTCATCTTACGACGCGATTTTGCAAGATAATCAATACAAGGAGAGAATAGCCAAGCATGATTTGGTTGTAACTGGTACTGCAAACCCAGCAATTTGTTGTTTGCAATAATTTTTGCAATCATGGTAAAATAAAAAAATAAAGAAATATTTAATTTTTTGCTTGAAATGAAGCGCTCATGCTTTTGATTGTACAGGGCATGAGTGTAATTATTTTTAACTATGATATTAAACCTAAAGGCACTTTTTAAATTATATATATGAATACCGATATAGATAATGATCTTATAAAAATTACTTTTTCTGATATAAATCTTGCAAAACAACTTTTTGGTGAAAACAATGCAAATCTCCAAAAATTGGCGGATGCAGTTTCTATAAGAATACATGCAAGGGGAAACACTGTTTCAATCGAGGGGGATAAAGTTGTATCAAAACTTGTTAAAAATATATTAACTCAACTATATGGCCTGCTTAAGGAAAAGTATCCGATTTACCCGAATGATTTTGATTATGCCTTAAGGCTTCTTTCAAAAGATGACAGTGTAAAACTAAAGGATATTTTTCTTGATACAATATATATAACAGCAAAGAAAAATTCAATAACTCCTAAAAGCCTGGCACAAAAAGAATATATAGATGCCATGCGTAATTTTGATATCGTATTTGGTGTTGGACCTGCAGGTACAGGCAAGACTTATCTGGCTATGGCTATGGGGGTTTCCGCTCTTTCTAAAGGTTTGGTGAGCAGAATTATACTTACACGTCCAGCAGTTGAAGCAGGTGAAGCGCTAGGCTTTTTACCCGGAGATCTTGCTGAAAAGGTCGATCCATATTTGAGACCGCTTTATGATGCTCTTCACGATATGATGAGATTTGAAAAGGTTTCAAATCTCATGCAACAAGGTGTAATCGAAGTTGCTCCGCTTGCCTTTATGCGGGGAAGAACACTTAACGACTCATTTATCATACTTGATGAAGCCCAGAATACTACTTCGGAACAGATGAAAATGTTTCTTACTCGCATAGGATTTAGCTCAAAAGCTGTTATCACGGGTGATATAACCCAGATCGATCTGCCGCATGGTAGAATATCCGGCCTTATCGAATCCAAGAATATTTTACAGGAAATTAACGGAATTAAATTTGTTTTCTTTTCAAAAACGGATGTTGTAAGGCATAAACTTGTGCAAGATATTATTGAAGCATACGAAAATCTAGAGCTAATAAAGCGTAAAGCGTAAAGCTGAAAACAAATCAGAATAAATATTTTTATATTCCGAAACCGGAAGAAAGGAAGATTTATTTGCTTGAAAAAAGTCCACCAACAGGGCGAAGGCAGATAAGCCACAGTATACGGTGAAGTATGAAACTGAAAAAAATAAAAGAATCTATAATTAATTCGTTTAATTCGAACAAAAATATCAGGTGGTGGATACTGTCTTGTATTGTTATTATATATGCTCTTACTCTTTACATAGACTTTATGCCCATTAATAAGACATATAATTTAGGGGATATTGCTGATAGCGACATAAAAGCGCAAGAAGATTTTTTGGTTGTAGACAAAGATGCCACTGAAAAGAACAGAAAGAAAGTGGCAAGTAATGTACCGGTAGTATATGATTTTGATTCGACGCTTTCAACTAAATTAACCCAGCGTGTTCAAACGGCCTTTGAAGATATAAGAAATGATTTGATTTCGGGAAAATTTAATCCTTCAAAGTTGGATACAAATACCGGGCAGGCGTCTATGTCCGACAGATCTTTGAGAATAAAAAAAGAGTTTGAAAGGAAAATCGGCTTTTCTGTTCCTGATAGTTTTTTTGTTATACTTGAAAAGCATAATTTTTCTGAAGATATCCCAAATGCTATCAACAGGATTATATCTAAAATTTTGAATAACGGTATAGTAGCTGATAAGGATTATTTGCTTAAAGGAATTGATAAGGGGATAATATTAAGAAATATAGAAACAAAAAATGAAATTATAACTTATGAACTGAATTCATTATACAGCATTAAAGATGCGAAAAGTAAAGTAAAAGTAGTCGAACAGACTTTACTGAAAGATATGCTTTCAGTAAAGCGGGATTTGGTTACATATTTTGTCATGCAGTTAATTCAGCCAAATATAACTTTAAACAGAAATGAAACTGAGGAAAGAATAAAAAGCGCTGCAGCCGAAATGGGTGCGGTCTTATACAAAGTAAAAGCGGGTGAAATGCTTTTACGTGAAGGTGAAAAGGTTTCGGAAGTACAGCTTATAAAATTGAAAGCTCTCATAGACCAGGTCAGATACAAGAGGATATCGGCAGCCATTATAGGATCTACCATGATTATGTTATGCCTGCTTGTTACAACATATATCATTAGTATAAATAATCATAGAGATATGATTGGTGACCATAATAAGAAACTCGTTTTTCTCGCCAGCGTTGTTGTTATGGCGTTTTTGCTGGCTGAAGTCTCATCATTTTTGTCAAGATCCCTGACTATGAACGAGCTTTTTTCAATTAGAGCCTCATCGGTTCAACTAAGCATTCCAGTAACTTCGGGAGTAATGCTCATATGTCTCTTCATGGGCCTGAACACAGCAGTTGCTTTTGCCGTTATTATCGCTGTCTGTACTGCAATGGTATTTCAAAACCGGTTTGAAATACTGGTCTACTTTCTCTTAAGCGGAATAATGGCAGCTTATTGGATGCAAAACTGCAGGGAACGGAAAGTTTTTATTAAATCCGGTTTAAAACTCGGTCTTTTTAACATAGTGCTCACAACAATAATAACTATTTATAGTACGGAACTTTCCTGGGTAACATTGCTGTGGAATTGGTTTTTTGCATTTTTTGGAGGTATGATAACAGGTGTTGTAACTGCGGGTCTTACTCCTCTGATTGAAGTAACTTTTAACTTTTCTACAGATATAAAACTATTAGAGCTTGCAAGCCTTGATCAGCCAGTTTTAAGGAGACTTATGATTGAAGCCCCGGGGACTTATCATCATTCCGTTATTGTAGGCTCAATGGTAGAAGCTGCTGCATCAGAAATAGGTGCAAACCCTCTACTTGCCAAAGTTTGTGGTTATTATCACGACATCGGAAAATTAAACAAACCCCAGTATTTTATTGAAAACCAGTCAGACGGCGTAAATAAACATGATAAGCTTTCACCCTCCATGTCCAGCCTTATACTAGTTGCTCATGTAAAGGATGGAGTCGAAATGGCAAAAAAATATAATTTGGGGAAAGAAATTGCAGATACAATCAGTCAGCATCACGGGAAAAGCCTTATACGCTTTTTTTATGACAAGGCAAAACAGCTAAAAGGAGATAGCACAGTCAAAATTAGTGATTTCAGATATCCCGGTCCAAAACCACAAACAAAAGAAGCAGGGCTTGTCATGCTCGCCGATGTTACCGAATCGGCTTCAAGAACCCTTGAAAATCCAACACCGGCAAGGATTCAAGGACTTGTTCAAAATTTGATGAACAATGTTTTTTCAGATGGACAGCTTGATAATTGCGAATTGACCTTAAAAGATTTGCATAACATTGCAAAAAGTTTCAATACGATTTTAAACGGAATCCATCATCACCGCATTGAATATTCCGAAACAACAGTTTCAGGCAATGGAAAAGGAAAAAATGGGAGTACTGATAAACAACAGCCAAAACAGGCTCAAAATCAGGAAGATAAAAGTTCGGAAAGTGGCTCAGGTCATCTTAAACGCCTTGGATTGTCCTGAAGGGGAATTGTCTATCCTTATTGAAGATGATGATGGGATTGCCAAATTAAATGATAAGTATTTACACAGAAAAGGGCCTACCAATGTAATTGCTTTTCCTATGCGGGATAGTGCTTTCCCTGAAAATAACAATGACCTTCTTGGAGATGTCGTTATATCTGCTGAAACAGCCGAAAGAGAAGGAGATTATTTGGGAACCGGATTTAATCAACGCTTTGCCGAGCTTTTGATACACGGTATTCTCCACCTTTTTGGATATGACCATGAAAAAAGCGAACAGGAAGCTGATGAAATGGAAAGCAAGGCCTCTGAGCTTTTAGTACTATTTGAAAATATCTCTTTTACTTCTTCTTGATGTCTGCAAAAGGAATAACCTTGGCTCCTTCCGCTTCATTGTTTTGGGTTTGAGGAGCTTTTTGATCATTTTGGCCGGTTTGATCAGTTTGATCATCGGGGCATATAACCTGTTCGATTCTTATCTTTTTTCCGTTCATGGTAAATTCAGCACCATTTATGTAAGAATCTCTCAGTATCCATGTTATGGTATGGACAGGCACTTGCAACATCAGCAGTTTAACATGATACCATGATGGTTTCGAATTAGGCAGAATTTCTTCAATTCTTGCAAATGCAAGTGGTTTGCCTTCAAAATATATAAGTATTATATCTCCTTCAGAAGTCATTTTTTTCTCCGCTGCTGAATCTTTATTTGCTATATTGCGGCTGCACAGCAGGCATATAAATTTTGACTGTATATTTTTTGCAGGAAATTATCATAATTTAATCATGTTATCAACAGATACTATATGGCGCATTTGATCTTGACACATAAAGTTAATTTTCATATACTAAATTCTCGAAAAAGCAAGATTTTATACCTTTTTTTTATTTTTATATATTAATTGTAAAATCATTTTTAATAAGGACAAAATAGAAGCTATGGGAAGAGTTCTGATTGTAGATGATGAAGAAGGAATTCGCGATATTCTTGCTGATTATTTAACCAGGATGAACCTTGAGGTAGCTACTGCTATTGATGGGCAGGATGCTTTAAGTTGTCTCCATAAAGGTCATTTTGATTTAATAGTGTCAGACCTTATTATGCCGAATATGGATGGATTAGAACTTCTTAAAAAAGTCCTCGATATTGACGATAAGATAGTTTTTATTATGATTACCGGACATCCTACCGTTCAGACGGCTGTAGAAGCCATAAAAGAAGGTGCTTACGATTATATTACAAAACCTTTCCGCTTCGAAGATGTTCAACTTAGGATAAATCGGGCATTTGAGAAAAAAATATTAAGTGACCGTTTAAAAAATTCCCGGGGAATTACGTTGGCTTTGCTTATTTCAATTCCCATTTGGCTGGGACTGGGAATTTATTTAGCCACTCTCCTGAGATAAATCAAAGAGCTAACGTGGAAGTTGAATGGATGGCAAATAAGTTATCGGTTCCATATTATCTACACTGCCCTTTTAAAAAATTTATCAAGCTCCTTAATTGAAAACTTAACCCATGTGGGACGGCCGTGCGGGCAATGAGAAGGCATTTTGCAATCATCCAACTGAGATAAAAGCGTTGTCATCTCTTTGCCTGAAAGTTTTTGATTAGCTCTTATTGCACCGTGGCATGCGATAAGCTTTAAAAGCTCATCCGAAGCCCTTTCAAGTCCTGGGATGAAACCTGTTTCGATTAATTTTTCAACCGTTTCAATGATTATGGCTTTAATATCTTTATCTGCAATAAAGGCGGGTACGGACTTAACTGCAAAAGCATTTCCTCCGAATGGTTCTACCTCAAATCCAGCCCTCTGAAAATCCGGCAGTAATTTTTCAAAGATACCCGTTTCTCTGTACCCAAATTCTATAACTTCGGGAACAAGAAGGATCTGTATGGAATATCCGAATGAATCCGCCTTGGCTTTGATCTGCTCATAAAGGATGCGTTCATGGGCAGCATGCTGGTCTATAAGAAATATTCCCTCGACAGCTTCACAGATTATATATGTTCCGTGAAGCTGCCCTAGTACTATTAAATCCTTAAACAGCTTCTTTTCCCAAAGATTTTCCTGAATATGAGAAACTTGTTTTTGTTTGCCGCTTTCAATATAAGGATCAACATTTTTCGCTCCCAAGTTAGAAACGGTTTCGTTTTGAGCAGGAATGTCTTTTACGCCAGGTTGATAAACAACCGGAGTTTCAGAAACGCCAATCGATTTATAATGTTGTCCTTTTTGAATAAAATCTTCAACGGATTTTTTATACGGGTCTAAAAGATCCAGAGTCTCTTTTACTGCCGCCCTAACTGTTTCATGAATTTTATTTGGCTCTGAAAAGCGGACTTCATGTTTTGCAGGATGGACATTTACATCAACTTCATTATAAGGGAGGGCAATGGAAATCACAGCAACCGGGAACTCTCCTTTAATCAGCCTTGATGTATAGCCTTCCAATAGGGCGTGTTGAACAATCTTGTCACGTACAAACCGACCGTTAACATATATATATATTCCACGGGTTGTATGTCTCTTTACTACAGGAGAAGATGTCCAACCTGAAATGGATATGTTTTCTTTTGAAAAACCAAGGCTGTATAAGTTGCTTTTTGTATCTTTCCCCAGAATTTCTTCGGTTCTGACGGTTGAATCAGGCGATGAAAGCAGATTATAAACAGTTCTGCCATTGTGGATAAGCTTAAACTGGACATTTGAATTGGCAAGCGCCATTGTTGATATTACATCGGCGATGTGCCCCATTTCAGTATCAATCGATTTTAAAAATTTGCGCCTTGCCGGTGTATTGAAAAAAAGGTCTTTTACCGAAACCATTGTACCTTCGGGAGCGCCTTTATCCGTTACAGAAAAAACCTTTCCACCTTCAATTTTTATTTCAATACCTGTCTGGGCTTTGTTCTCTTTTGTTACGAGCGAGAAACGCGAAACCGAAGCAATGCTTGGAAGTGCTTCTCCCCTGAATCCAAACGTATTTATTGAAAAAAGATCTTCATCTGTTTCTATTTTACTGGTAGCATATCTTTCAATCGATAACAAGGCGTCATCTTTTACCATTCCCATGCCATCATCCGAAACTCTTATAAGAGACTTGCCTCCTTTTTCAATTTCAACAAGGATTCTTGTGCCTTTGGCATCGAGAGCATTTTCAACAAGTTCTTTTACGACCGAAGCGGGACGCTCAACTATCTCGCCTGCTGCAATTTTGTTTGAAATATTTTCGGCAAGTATTTTTATTTTCATATGATAGTGAAAAAAGTTATTTATTCTTTAAAAAATTAGAAAGGTATTCAGCATCAATGGGAGTAAGATCAAATTTCAGGCATGCCTCTTCAACAAGTTTTGCAGAGTTTTTCTCTTGCTCGTATTTTAAAATTTCTGAAATCCATTTTACGGCTTTTCTTAAATTTTCGCCTTCCGGCTGTATGCTCATGACTTATTTCCTTTAAGCTTCGAATGTCTAATAGCGAATAAAGAATAGCGAAAAAAAATAGATGTGCAACATTTGGTAGCCGATGTTCGGTATTCGCTGTTCGGTATTCGAGTGTTTAAATTTCCGGTTTTTTCTTATGAAATTCTGTTGCCTGTTCAAAATTATAGGCGGTTTTCAAGAGCACTTCTTCGCCAAAATGCTTTCCCAGCAGTTGAAGCCCTATAGGCAACCCGCCTGATGAAAATCCACAGGGAACGGATATGCCGGGTATGCCGGCAAGATTTGCAGAAAGTGTAAAAATATCAGATAGATACATTGTTAGAGGATCGTCCGCTTTTTCACCTATTTCAAATGCTGGAGTCGGCGCTACAGGCGAAAGAATTACATCGCAGATTTCAAACGCTTTCCTGAAATCTTCCGTGATAAGAGTACGTACCTGGGATGCCTTTTTGTAGTATGCATCATAATATCCGGCTGAAAGACAATATGTTCCGATAATAATACGGCGTTTTACTTCCGGCCCGAAACCTTTTGATCTTGTATTTTTATACATCTCCATAAGATTATTCGAGTCTTTATCTCTGAAACCATATTTCACACCGTCAAAACGGGCAAGATTGGAGCTTGCCTCCGAAGGGGCAATAACATAATAAGCCGGCACTGCGTATTCGGTATTGGGAAGCGAAACGTCAACGCATTGCGCCCCAAGGTTTTCAAGTACCTTTCTTGCGTTTGTCACAGCAGCTAAAACTTCCGGATCAAGACCTTTTGCTGTGTCATATTCTTTCGGAACTCCTATTCTTAATCCATCTATACCTTTGGTTAAAAAGGAAGGATAATCGGGAACATCTCTTGGAACAGATGTGGAATCCGAAGGATCGTATCCCGAAATAACTTTCGCAAGAATGGCGCAATCAGTAACATCTTTTGTAACAGGGCCGATCTGGTCAAGTGAAGAAGCAAAAGCTACCAGCCCGAAGCGTGAAACTCTTCCATATGTTGGTTTCATTCCAACAACACCGCAGTGAGAAGCGGGCTGGCGGATAGATCCGCCCGTATCCGAACCAAGAGAACCTATGCACATATCTGCGGCAACGGCAGCAGCTGATCCTCCGCTGGAGCCCCCTGGAATTCTGGTCAAATCCCATGGATTGCGGGTAAGTTTGATGCCGGAATTTTCGGTTGATGAGCCCATTGCAAATTCATCCATATTTAATTTCCCGGTTATTACCGCACCGGCTGTCTTAAGCCTGGTTATAACGGTAGCATCATAAGGAGGAATAAAATTATCCAGAATTTTGGAAGCGCAAGTTGTACGTATTCCTTTCGTGCAAATAAGATCTTTTACAGCAACAGGAATACCGGTAAGTTCCGCTATATTCCCTTTTGATATTTCTTTATCGGCAAGCATTGCTTCTTTCATTGCAGAATCTGAGGCTATAGTGATATATGCCCCGACTTTTTCTTCAACTTGAGCAATCCTGTCAAGAACAGCTTTTGTGAGTTCCTGCGAAGATATCTCTTTGTTCCTTAACAGTTCTTGTGCTTTTCTTATTGTTAATTCGTGCAGTTTCATCTGATCTACCCTACAACCTTCGGAACCATAAAACTTCCATTTTCTTTCTCAGGAGCATTTTCCAAAAGAATATCCCTTTCAATGTGTTGCTTTATTTCGTCATCCCTGAAGGCGTTTGTCAAAACTATAGCATGAGAAGTCGGCGGTACACCTTCGGTATTCAGATTATTAAGAATTTCGATATATTTTAATATGTCACCTATCTGAACAGTAAAGGTTCGAATGGATTCTTCATCCATATCAAGACGGGCAAGATCAGCCACATGTATAATATCATCTTTTGTTATTTCCATAATATTTAATCACCGCTGTTTGAATGTAGAAGATCGAATAGCTAATACAAAAAGATGTACAGCATTTAACATTCGCCGTTCGCTATTCGA
>Ga0180732_1001137_pt1 | contig 17548 bp, 25 predicted proteins | sample KR11_01MetaG_FD_148674 | JGI IMG/M metagenome (GOLD analysis project Ga0180732, IMG submission 148674) | Groundwater microbial communities from the Olkiluoto Island deep subsurface site, Finland - KR11_0.1 MetaG | ecosystem: Environmental > Aquatic > Deep subsurface > Groundwater | place...
ATGATGTGTGTGCGGATGTTGACTAAAAACTTCATCCGCATACATAACATACGCATTAACAACAACGTACTTTAAATAATGGTAAAATAATGACTTATAAAGAACCTAAAACTAAACTTGTATATACATTATTTAAGTTGAAAAAGACTAAATCAAAACTTATTAGGATAAATCCTGAAATCGAAAGATTAATTGCATTGGTAAACAAAGAGAAAAACGAAACGGCATTTATTCACAAGGCAATAATCGAATATCTATTTAGAAACGGTCTAAGGTTGGTCACTGACGAGGGAATCCAATATTTCAGAGTTGAAGCGTCGAAACCTTACGTCAAAGGGCATTGTAAAAACTGTTGGTTTGTGAAAAACTGGTGAACCAAGTACGGAAAAAGAAGTGGGGCAAGTTGCACAAATACTGTGTATTGATTAAGTGCAATAACAAACACTGTCCCGGCGCTGACAAATGCGTAATAATCCAAAAAATAAAGGCGAAGTATGAAAATAATCGTGCGCAATCAAGATGATCTGACCCGGTTTATAACGCTTATACAGGACAAGATAATTGTTTACGGTAAGAAATACAGGGCAATATTTGAGGAAATAAGAAAAGAAAAGACCCATGGTCAATTATCAGTATTGCATATTTGGTTTAGGTGTCTCGCAGATGAATTAGAGGGTGACAAGGCGCAAGCAGCATGGTATAAGGAATATTACAAACAAAAATTTCTACCAGGAATAGCACCGCCGGAAGTCAAGATTATTCGGGGGGTTCGACTTGAAAAATATAGTATTGCAGACCTTAACACATTACAGGCATCGCAACTAATGACAGCAATGCAACGGGACGCGCGGGATCAGTTCAACATACTGCTTTTGACGCTGGAAGATAAAAACTTCATGGAATTTTACGAGACGTATAAATAAGGGGGATATAAAATATAAATGTTTTAATATTAATTAATTCTTTTTATATTATAGTAATGAAAAATGGAGTTAAATATGGATAATAGAATGATTGCAGTTGATACAGTTAAGGGCGAGGTCTACATAGCGACCAGGGCTGTTGATTTTAAACATACGCGGAAATATCTGCTCGCTTCTGGGTACCGGGTTGGATTTCTGATTTCTGAAATTGGGGTATCAATATTTGAAATGAAATACGACAAAGAATTGCTTGGATTAATATCGGGAGAAGTTGAAACAATCCAAAACCATAAACAATTGCTTTATGGCATATGCAGCAAGAATTTTCTCAAACAAACCGAAAAATCAAGGAAGATCAATGAACATTAAATTACCTAAAAATTTTAAGCCTAATTCGAACGTATTAAGATTATCAGAGATTAACATTAAATTGAAAAAAAGCGGACGCATTAATAAAGAAGATGCAACGTGGCTTATTGAGGTTATGACAAATTTACTCGGAATAGATGAGTTTATTTATCCTATATTTATGGTCGCGACGAAAATCAAAGGCAATGACGTATCAGTTCAATCCAAAAAGATATTTGGCGGATATAATATCAGTGACGGCGAAATGGGGCAAGCCCTAATAAACATTGCTCTGGGATTAATCCGCAACGAATCCTTCGCGCTTGGCATGAAAAACAGCACATTGCAAAAGAATTGAGGATATAGAATGGCAAAAGTATCTATCCATTCCGTTAAATCTCAGATCGCTGACGACTTGGAATCTATCATTGACAAGATTATGAATCTTAAGGATAACAATAAAGCCGATATATTGGCCATTGGAATCAAGGAATATATCCAGGAATTGAGGAAAGAATGAAATATAATATCACAATAGAATCAGAATCCGATGGATCCGTGTCTATAAATCTTGAAAACAATCTTGATAATCATGTTGACGCAATCGGTAAATATGTGGCAAAAGAGAATAAAGCAAACCTTATCGCAAATATCATACTTTTAAGAAGCCGGGGATTAATGACACTCGATGTACCAACGTTATTGGAAATACTCAAAGAAGAAATAACAACTGACCAATATTTTGATATGCTAAGTGAAGACATCAAGAAATGGAGCAAAGAATGAAACGATTAATTGTTCTTGTATTATTGTTTAGTCTTAATATATACCCAAAAGAGGAAAGCAATGGACTTAAAATGTACAAATCGGTGTGCTTATCATTGTTTACTACAGCATTAACATATAAATATAGTCTTGGTTTATCAGGTGTCGCTCCACAAACCTTTTACATGGCTAATCATACACGTGGTCTATTTGACGGATTAGACCGTGAGACGCATTTTGTTGGTGGTTTGGGTCTTTATTACTGGATGCGTCACAACGGAAACAGCAAGGCTACGGCGCTACTCAAAACCACGCTTTACTCACTCGCCTGGGAAGCCAAAGACGGCCTGAAGTTTATGAATTACAACGCACCTTGGTTCCATCGAACATCGGTAGGGAATCTGTTAATACACTTCGCCGGTGACGGGTTCGACATCAAAGATCACTACTGCGTTATGCTTGGGGCCGGAACTGCTATAATCTTTGAGTACGCTAATGAATTAATCTTTCCCAATAAGAGACTAAGGCTAATCCCTTTTGGGGTGGAGGCCAGATTTTGACCTGTATAACCATATTTACAAAAAACTGCGGCGAATGCCCGGTGAAGTTAGAGCAGACAAGCGGGCGGTACTTTTGCGTATTGTACAAGAAAGAGATAACCGACCTGACAATCTGCGAATGCAAGAAAAGGGCTATAAGTTATGGCAAAGTACGAGACGAAAAACTATTCCCGAGGATTAAGGACTTACCGTAATGACCAAATCGGAACATCAAGACTTCAAGATCGAACCAATGGACATTAATAAAATTATTCCATACGAAAAGAATACCAAAAAACATCCGGATAATCAAATCGATATTATCGCAAGTTCAATAGATAAATTCAAATTTGACCAGCCGATTGTGATTGACGAAAACAATGTCATTATCAAGGGACACGGTAGATTACTTGGAGCGAAGCGGCTTGGCTTAAAATCCGTCCCGGTGATAATCAGAACGGACATGAGCGACGCCGAAAAAATGGCAAGCCGTTTGGCGGATAATAAATCGAATGAATCCGATTGGGACTTTGAACTATTAGAACTCGAACTCGAAGAACTAAAAGAACTCGATATTGATATGGAATGGCTGGAATTTAACGAATCTTATAACCCAATAAACAAAGAAAAAGAAGTTGAAAATTTAAAAACAGGGAATAAGTGTCCGAGTTGTGGTTATGAGTTTTAATATGAAAAGAAATTGGTTAACAAAAGAATGGCTTGAAACCGAAATAAATAATATTGGAATAACTATTAAAGATATTTCCAATAAAGCTCAATGTAATGAAAAAACGATAAGGAGAAATCTAAAAAAATATAATTTAAAGTCAAGAAATATGAGTGAAAATGCTTCTTTTCGTCAAGCTATACATGATGATATAGAAGACAGGACAAAAGAAATAATATTTGGTGAATTATTAGGAAATGGGAATTTAACTTCTATATGTGATTATTCGGCATATTATCAACATTCTACAAATAAAAAACAATATTTAGAATGGTTAGATGTTCAATTAAAGTTAAAATCAGGGATAATTCATAAAATCAAAAAAAATATATACCATTTTTATACTTATTCTTATTCTCAATTAAAAGTCATTCATTTACAATGGTATAATAATAAGATTAAGGCGATCCCACAAAATTTAATATTAACTCCATTAATGGCCTTACATTGGTATCTTGGTGATGGAGGGAAAATCTCAAAAAATATAATTACTATTGGAACCTATAATTTTCATAAAAATGATTTAGAAAGAATAATGTTACAATTACATGATTTTAATCCAAGATTATATTATCAATGTAAAAATATGCCTAAAGGATATGGATATAGATTGGCAATGAATAATAATTTTTTAGGGTGGATAGGGAATTGTCCTGAAAAAATAAAGGATATTTATGGATATAAGTGGTAATACAGTAATATCAACATTTGCCGGATGTGGTGGGAGTTCGCTTGGATATAAGTGGGCTGGTTTTACTGAATTACTGGCAATCGATTTTGATAAAAACGCCGTTGAAACATTTAAACTGAATTTCGATTGTCCGATATGGATGCGAGATATTAAAGAAGTTACCGGAAAAGAAATACTGGATTTCTGTCATATTAAACAAGGTGAATTAGACGTATTAGATGGAAGTCCACCTTGTCAGGGATTTAGCACAGCAGGGAAACGACAGGTCAGCGATTCAAGAAACGACCTTTTTAAAGAATTTGTACGCCTTATCATAGAATTACAGCCAAAAGTGTTCGTAATGGAAAACGTATCAGGAATGATAAAAGGCATAATGAAAGGTCGATTTAATGAAATCCTGAAAGACCTAAAAGCCACCGGATATAATGTCAAATGTAAACTAATGAATGCAATGTGGTATAACGTTCCGCAATCCAGAGAACGATTATTCTTTATCGGTGTGAGGGATGATTTAGGAAAAGAGCCGACATTCCCAAAACCAAGCGATAAAGTAATAACGGTTAAAGAGGCATTAAAAGATATAATAAAAGAACAAAGGACGTTACCTGGCAAGAAAATATTAAATTTATTGTTAAAATCAGGAATAGGATGTATTGGATATAATAATTATGCTTTTAATCATTTTAAAATAGGCAACAACGAAGTATGTCGAGCGATAACTAAAAAACCACAACTTTATTTAGATAATGGATATTTAACACTTAACGAATTAAAAAGATTATCGACGTTCCCTGATAATTATATATTTACTGATTGGTGGAATGGTTGGTTACGAATCGGTAATTCCGTAATGCCTAAAATGATGCAAGCAATAGCAGAGACAATTAAAACCGAGATTCTCAATGCCTGAAAAGCAACCGAAAAGTTAATTTATGTCAGGATTAAATAAAGTAACTAAGGTAGAAAAAGAAGATCGGGTAACTGAGATTATTAAATTATTGGTTTCCGGGATGGATAGTTTGCAAATAATTAAATATATTAAAACCAAGACCAATTGGGGAATTGGTGAAGTTCAGATATATAACTATTTAAAAGAATCACGAAAATATATTAAAGAGTTGACCAACGAGGACAGATTACATCAAATCGGGCTGGCAATTAGACGAATGCTATATATCTACAACAAGTGTACGGCCAAAGAAAGCCATTGGAACCCAAGTGCTGCAATATCGGCCCAGCAGGAGATCAACAAACTGCTTGGATTGTATTCACCGGTAAAGGTAGATATGGCAGTTACCGACCTGACAAAGAAAGACAAAGAGGATTTAAACAGCATAGACGATTTAGAGTTTATTAATTATGAAGAGGTAAAGGAATGATATATCTGGAGATTATACTCATATTCTGTTATATTTTATATTGCCCTTATTTATACGTCAAGATAGCAAGGGACAACGACGTAAAGATTGATGGTGACATTGGCGATGTGATAAAGTATTTGGCAGTATACGAGGCCTGTGAATGTGTAAAATCAACGAATACAGACGCTGAATATGCAGAGATAATGCCTGGAGTATTTGCACTATTACAAAGATATGGAGAGGCCAGGGTATCACCACACAAAGCAGAATGGGTACCGGAGATAAGTAGGGAGAAATGGAATAATGAAAAAGACAGGTGGGAACTTTTAGTTCACGATTTTATTAATTCAGTTGGAGCGACCGTAAAGAAAGCCAAAGAGGCCGGATTTACACTTAAAGAATTGTCAGGCGCCGCTAATGTCTTAACCAAACCTACAATAGAGGACATAGATTCACAGATACGGGAGGCATTGCTTATTGGTGAACCGCAAAGCGTAATTGATGAATTATTAGACAAAAGGAATAAGACAAAATAGACAACTCATTAATGGTTAATCAGATCGCTCGAATCAATACTGTCCTATCCGGTAAGTATGATGCTGATATTCACGCCAAGATTAAGGCCGACGAATTACCGTTGACTATTGAGGAATACCGCTATAAATACGCTGCCGCTAAAGACCCGTATTACTTCGTTAAGAAAATCCTAAAGTATGACAAATTGAGGCTTGATACTCACTGGAGTATGTGTCAGGAAATGCGCTTTGACCGCAAGAAATACAAGCGAATACTCAGGCTAAGGCCGCGCCGGATATATAAGACCACAATATACAATATCTCCGGTTGCCTTGATATGCTTATTGAAGACCCGGAATCCAATATATTGATTCTAATGAATAACGCCACTAATGCCCGGAACAAACTATCAGAAATTAAAAACCAATTAGAACTCAATGCACGCTTCAAGCTGCTATACGGTGACTGGAAAGAAGGTTCGCCACGCTGGCAGACGGAATCGATTATCACTGGCAAGGCCAAGAAGCGCAAGGCCGAGGGTTCTATTGACGCCGCTGGGATTGATACCGGGACCACCTCGCGACATTATTCGTGGTTAAAACTCGATGATTTAGTTGACGAAGAAGACCGCAAATCGGCGGCGAAGCGGCGCGACACCAAAAACTCTTTCGAGGATGCCTTTGATTTAGTGCAAGATCAAAACTCCGGGATTGAGATAACCGGAACGCCATGGCATTTTGACGATTTATATCATTACATCATTGAAGACTTAAACCCCAAACTACTCAAAGAAGGGCTCGAAACATTTCATATAGTATGGGAGGGTGTATATCAAGACGACAGTGAAACGCTCCGCTATCCTGAATTTTTCAGTGAAGGTGTATTAAAGCAACTACTGATTGAAAAGGGCATAGTATCATTTAGCGCCCAATACCTGTTGAAATGTCTACCTGACGAAACCCAGATATTCATTAAGAACAATTGCCATTACTTTGAAATCAAACATCTGGATTTAGATAACTGTGAGATATACGGTTATCACGACCCGGCACTTGGAGAATCGGAAAAGGCTTGTTATGCGCCTGTTATAACTGGGGCAATCCCTAACTATTCAAGCGAAGAAGGGAACTTTGAAAAGGGTGATATTCTAATAATAGCAATGAATGTTGAAAGATACACTCCAACACAAGGCCGGAAGATAATAGCCAACCTCCATAAAAAGTACAGATACGTTATCATTGGAATTGAGGATAACGGATTCCAGAAAATATATGCTGATTCAGTGCTTAAAGTTGAACTGGAGAAAGATCAATGGATATATGCACCAGTGGAGGGTATAACAAACTCACAGGGCAAGACGCTTCGGATAGAATCATTTGAACGGTTCTATACACCCGGCGTGGTGAAGTTTAGATCGGACTGGCAGGATGCACCGGATAACTATTCCGAGGGATTAAGCCAACTGTGGAACTATCCGCTTGACGATTATAGAGACGTACCCGATGCCCTGGCAGGTCTAATGCAAACAATCAACGAATCAAGCCCAAGCATGGCCTGAAGGAGACACTGTGAATAATTTATCATGGAATTATTTTGATACTATATTGTTAGGATTATTCTTGATTGTATTTACGTCACAAATTTCAACTATAATTATTATAGGTTGGAAGAAAACACACAAGCAATCACTTGATAAACTTAATTTGTTTTTGAATACTAAACAAGGAGAATAGAATGGTTAGTCGCGAGCAAAACATCAATGGATTTAAGAGATGTCCTATATGTAAAAGTCTCAATGTTTTACCGAAAACACCGGCAGATAAAAACGGAATGATAAAGAGAATATATGCTCATTGTGATAATTGTGGAAATACGAGTAAACCGAGACGTATAATACCACCAATACATTGGAAATACTCAGGTAACATATCAATAATTCCAATAATTGAAGATTAGACGCTCAGGGGCAACAAGGAGAATCGAAATGACATTTAATGACGAAAAAGAAACAGTTCAAGGCGTTAAGTCCATGCAAGTCCGTATTAATGAACTCGAAGAAGAACACACGCAAAACATGGACAATAAAGGTGATATAATTAGGGGGATTGATATGCTTATAAAAAATCATATCGACGTATATAGAAACAGAAAAGATTATGAATCACAAGTAACTATTGAAGATTTTTTAGATAGTTGGAATGTATTAAAAAACGCTAGGGATTGGTAGGGAAATATGACGAATCGCAAGCAAGCAATCGAATGGATTAAAGAAATTCAAACAGGTAAGTTTGATCGAAACGAAATTGATGTTCCAAAGGGCAATACAGCAGAAGTTTTTTGGCACGATCCGATGTTTTCCTATGGTATGGAATACGGCGCTATTTTAGCGATTATGAAAATATTTAATTTAAGTAAAAAGGACTTAAGTGTTTAATAATTCAATGGTTTCCGATATAGTTACTGCAATTATTTTAGTATCATTGCATTTTTTTGTTGCTTATTTAACATTCATTTGTCTATATTTGTTTTGGACGTTGCCAATTGACAAAACGAATGAGGATACCAATAAGATAGAATCTCCAAAAACTAAAAGTATGAAAAGAAAAAGGCTGATATTGAACATTGCTGGATATTCCCTGACAGGGATATATTTTCTTTTATTCGTGCTCTTAGTTAGCGGGGTTTTATTTGGCTGGATTTAGAGAACACATATTACAATCCCTCGGTTATCCCCCTGATATAGTCGCTATTGAAAAGACGACCAAGCCTGAATTGGTAGTTGGCCATGGCTACAGCTCCGCACTCCCATCATATCCAGACGATTACTCGATAAAGTATCAATCGGTATTCGCCGCCGTGACGGCAGTATATCGATGTGTTACCGTTATATCTCAGACAATCGCGAACTTAAAACTTATTACAACGAATAAAATATCAGGTGCAGTTATTGATATAGATGACGATCCGAATCTTAAAGTATTAAGACGCCCGAATAAATGGCAAACATATTTTGACTTCTGGGAACAGCATTTTGGCTATCTTGAATTACAAGGTGAAGTGCCGTGGCTATTAGACACTAAACGAGACGGCCAGATAAAATCAATATTCCCATTAAGTCCGGATCGTATTCAAATAATTCCAAGCGCCGAAAATTATATTGGTGGTTACATATTTGACGTGAACGGTGAGCAAGTACCATTATTGGCAGAAGAAATACAATTCTGGAAATACTTCAATCCGAGCAATGAATGGCGTGGTACAAGTCCAATTAGCGCAGCGGCAAACGACATCGAACTAGAATTGCAATCGGTAAAAGCAAACCAAAACATTTATAAAAAAGGTGCCAGACCTTCGGGTATATTGACAACCGATAAACCTGTCCAGTTGCCACAGTTACAACAACTTTCCGATGAATTTAATTCTAAATATACCGGTGCTGATAAATTTGGTAAGGTTGTATTTCTATCTCATGGATTCAAGTGGGATCAGATGTCAATGTCCAACAAGGACATGCAGACACTTGAACAGCGCGTTTATAGTGGGGATCAGATCGGAGAGGTTTATGGAGTTCCGCCGATTCTCAGAATGAGAATGAAAGATTCTTCCGTAATTAGTAATGCAGATGTTCAGATGCGGGTATTTTGGGAAAACACTATATTGCCTAAATTAACCAAAACTGAACAGATAATGAATGAGTTCATTATACCCAGGATAACCAGACGACCGGTAAAAGTAGCATTTGACAAATCGAAATCCGAAGCGTTGAAACGCGATGTATTGAAACTTGCCAATGCTGTTCAAAAAGTATTTGAGTGTGGCGGGGCGACTCCCAATATGATATTGGAGAAGGTATTTGGGGATGCACCTATTGACAATGCTGCAATGAATACATTTTATATTAATCCCAACTTAGTCCCACTAATGACAATCAACAGCAAGAAGTCTATTATAAACGAATCAGCGGCCAAACTTCAAAGCGTGATTGACGCATTACCTAAATTTCCGGTTACAAGTGCGCTGGAATCTATAAGCAATTTAATAAAGGAAAGCGATCATAATTCATTCAGGATTAAAGTGGCTTCTTCGAGGGCGCGATTCAATGCAATTGCAGACAAAAAGATCGCTAAATATTCTAAAGTCATTGCAAAATTATTCAAAGAGCAAGGCGTGGAAGTCCTGAATAATCTCAGTACCCAGAAGATATACAAGTCTGTTAATGTCAATGCTGTTCAATTTGATTATAAAAAATGGGTTGCTAAGTTTAAAGAGGCTAATGGCCCGGCGATAACATCGGCTGTTGTAGACGCCAGTGAGGATTTAATTGCTGAACTTGGCACTGACAAACCGGTGAATATATCTAATCCAAGAGTACAGACATATATTGGATCACGTTCAGACCAATACGCTAAACAGATTAATGATACAAGCAAGGAAAAGATCGATAATATAATCCGCAAGGGTATAAGTGACGGGCTATCAGTAGATGATATTGCTGAAAAATTAGAGACTTATTTCGTATCCAGTCAAACATTTAGAGCACAATTAGTGGCACGTACCGAAATGGTAACGAGCATGAATTTCAGTCGGGCCGAAACAATGAAACAAGTGGGTTATAAAAAACATCGCTGGATAACAATGCGCGACGCAGAGGTCAGGGATAGCCATGCGCTGGCAGACGGCCAGGAAGTAGAAATAGACTTGGAGTTCACGCAATTGGGCGGTGATTATGGCGGTGATAGAACCTATCCATCAGATTTTTCCGAGCGGTGCTACACAATTCCAGTTAGTTAATGAAAGGATGTTATAATGGATAAATCAAACAAAGTATGTTATTCAAAAATCGATAAAGCAAAACGTGGGGAACCTGGTGACCCGATACGATTCCGATTTACCGAGCGAATTGTTGACCGGGATTCCGAGGTAATTGAACCCAAGGGCATTGATCTTAAAAACTTCAAGAAAAATCCCGTGGTATTATGGAGTCATCATGGGTTTGAACCGACAATTGGTAAGGTTATTCCTGGCAGTATAGAAAAAACTGACCAGTATATTGATGGGGATATTGTGTTTGACGTTGGGAATGATGGTTTTGCGGCAATGATTGATGGTAAAATACGTGATGGATTTCTTAATACTGGTAGTATTGGGTTTAACTATATAACAATCGGACGTGAACCGGTACTCCCAAACCAAAAAGGGGTAACTGTATTAAAATCGGAATTAATGGAATTTTCTATATGCAATATTCCCGCTAATACCAATGCAACTCGTAAACAATACAATGAGTTTTTCGATGAGTGTGAGACGTTCGGTAAAGAATACTCAGTGGACAGAACTAAGTTTTTCGATGATTATGCTGATATGTTTAAGACACCGGAAGAAACAAAAGCGGGTGCCGTGCTTAATGCCAACAACCGGGAAGCGATCAAGAATGCAGTTGACAGTATCGCTAATCTAAAGACATCGCTTGACGGATTATCCGGGACATTACAGAAGATATTAGAAACCGCCACACCGAAACCCGACGATAAGAATGTTACATCTACAGATTTGATTGTTAGTGCTCTTGATGCCTATGGCATAGAATCTACAGATGAATCGATGATAATCAAAAAGTTTAACGAGTCGATTGAGAAACTTCAATCGGTTATAAAACCCATTAACATGGAATCTTTTGACACGTTGGCCAAGGTTGCCAGTATGTTTAATATAGATTAATTGATAAACAGAGGCGTTGAACGTCCGAACTCATCATATAATAGGAGGCAATATGCCTGAAGTACAAGTCGTAGTAAAAACGGCCGAAGAGATTTCGAAGATGAGTGCGGATGATAAATTTGCATACACAGCCGGTCTTATCGGACAAGTCTCAGAGGTCATGCAGAAAGAATCGAAAAATTCTGCCGAAACCCGCGAAAAACTGGAAAAAATGAGCGTTGATATAATGGAATCCCAGCGCTCGGTCAATGACTTCCAGACAGTCACAAATGAGAAATTAGAGAAATTAACCAAAGAGCAAGAAGAAGAAGAAATGCAAGTCTTCGACATTGCTCTGAAAAATTCCAGCGTTCGTAAACTCTGGGGATATGACGATGGTATTACCAAAGCATTGTACAAACCCAGAACCGAATTTGATCCAAACAAGGGCTATGTAAAAACCGGTACTTATAATGGTATGGAAGAACTGATGCTGTTGAACGATGCACTGTTTATTATGGGACTGGCAAAAGCTCAGAACGATGGCAATTTGCAGAATTATTCAAAGTACATCCGGGAAATGGATTCTTACAAATTGCTAAAGTTTGAAATGCAATCACATCCGTCTATTCGTGCCGAAGCGAAGAAAGCACTTGACACCAGTGACGGTTCTGATTGGGTTCCTACGGCCATGTCGGCTCAGATGATTGATGACTTGCGGCTTGAATTGAAAGTCGGCGCTCAATTTGAGGCAATCCAAATGCCTATGCGTTCCGGTTCGTATGATGTTCCTTACAGTGGATCAAGACGGCGCGCCTATAAAATGGCAGAACCAACCGACGATTCCAGTGAGAAAATCGGAACAGCCACGCCGCCTTCCGGCAAACTTACCTTTACTGCCGTGAAACATGCTCTTCGGATGCTTGTATCTTACGAAATGGATGAAGATGCATTTATACCGATGATTCCATTAATGCGGCGTGAAATCGTTCAGGCCCTTGCTGATGCTGAAGAAGACGCAATCGTCAATGGTGATAATAGCACAACCCACATGGACACCGGATCGGGGATCACAAGTTCAGACGTTCGGAGTTCATGGAAAGGATTGCGGTATTATGGGGGCAATGGAACTGGCACCGGCGGAAATGCTTGTGTGGATATTTCGACACTTAGTACATCAAATCTCCGGGCAATCAGGAAAGCGATGGGTCGCTTTGGATACGACCAGCGTCAATTAATCTGGCTGACGTCCATCAGTGGCTATATTCAGATGCTCAGTCTAACTGAAGTGTTGACACTGGACAAATACGGCCAGAACTTCACGGTCGGTCGGGGTGAGCTCGGTCGGTTTGACGGTGCGCCTATCATCATTTCTGAATTTGTTTCCAGCGAAATGAATACCAGCGGAATATATGATGGTGCAACCACCACCGATACGATTATCGGACTGGTAAATAAAGCGGCTTTCTGGAAAGCCTATAAGGGTGGATTTATGTCCGAACAGGATAAAGACATCGAAGTGCAGCAGAAAAAAGTTGTTATGAGCAGACGCCTTGATTTCAAACGCGTCTGGACTCCTGGCAGCAATGAGGACATCGTTGGTATCGGTTACTCACTTACTGCGTAATTTTCCAAACTGAGGGATTCGCCGGGTAATCGCCCGGCGGCATCCTCATAACGAAAGGAGCGTCATATATGAATCATGAATTGACGTCTTTAATGAAGAAAAACAGACCGGGAGTTTCCCTCGACCTTTTAAAACAGAAGTTCGGCGGTCTAAAGGATTTAAGTGGAAACGATCAGGGTATGTATGATTTGCTGAAGCATTTAATGTTTTCGGCTGGATTGAATCATATTGTACAGGTAAATGATTGTGAAACATCCGGTGATTTCACAGAATCAGACAACGGTACATTTGATTATGCCGTTGCCGCAACCGGAAAACGGGTTGGTACCAACTGTTTGTCATTAACGGCAACTGCCGCAACCGATGGTACTCAATACGTACAGACGAAGTTAATCAATGAGTCCGCTACAATCCCCGGTATTGGTGGCCGTGGTGCATCGATGGATTGGCGCGATACGGACTATGTTGGTTTCTGGAAACACGCCGAAAGTTCAGCGCATTTTGGAACAGCCGGTGAACTGAAATTTGCAATCGTAAACAATGGTGTTGTGAATGGTAGTCTAACTGTTCCCGGAACGGCTCAGGCCGCAATTAGTGTAGGTGGAACAGCCGGAACAGTGCATCATTATTGCGAGATTGACCTTCGGAATTATGCCCGCGATAAAGTTGAAGCGATTCGATTTTACGGGAATAATGCCAACACTTCCGAAGTGACGTACATTGATGACATTATCCGTTACAAACTGAGTTACGGGAATGCACCGTTTTATGGATGTGGTTATCCGATTACATCCGGTATAACGGTTGGCGACGGTCGTCCGGTTGCCTGGTCAATTGACGGATTAGCCTTGTCAGCAAGTGCTGCGGCTATTGCAGATCTTGGCCCGGCATGGCTGGCTGGCGATGCAAGTCGGGTAGGTACGGCGAAACGGAATACATGGGCAATGATTCCGGGCTGCCAGATTGTATTAATTGAGGCCAATGCGGCAACTACCGCAGGCGATCATATTGAATGGGCTGCTGTGGATTCTGACAATATCGGTCTCTGGGCCGATGTTACGACAACCGCAACTGGAAAAGGTTGTTTTATCGCTCTTGAAGCGGCTGGCGCTCAGTATGACTGGATATTCGCATTACTAACAAAGGTTGGTACATCTGCTTAATTTTCCTCTTGAAATGGTGGGGAGTTTCGCCTCCCCACCATTTCTCTTAAATTAAAAGTAATTGACATTACGAAGTTTAACAAAAAAGGAGGCAAAGAATGTCCGATTTAGTAGAAGTAAAATTCAAAGGTAACTTGCACGGATTCAAAATATACCGGGGTGATGGTTTAATTTTACATGCCGATCCAAAGAAAAACCAGACAAATAAAGCGGAAGTTACGGTTGTTAAGGCCAATCAGTTATTTAAAGATTTTCCAGGTGCTTTTGAAATTGGCAAGGGTCGGAAAACATATAAAGAATACGATAACAAAATGGTCGATGAAGCAGACCAAATAAAATGAGGTAGTTATGCAGATAAGATTTATTGGTAGGTTGTATCAAGGTGACGGATTGAAATTCATCTCGGGGCAACATGATATTGTAGAGGTCGAGGATGAAATTGCAATACGATTACTTAAAGACAACCAAAACGATTTCAAAGCGATTGAACCAGAACCAGTAGAATTATCGTTTATTGAAAAAATGGTTGCCGATCCTGATAGTATCACAGTCAAACAGATAACGGAATATGCTGTTGAAAATTATCCTGAATTAATACTTGCTGGTAAAAAGGCAGACAAAATCGATCAGATAATTAAAGTATCAGGGGGTGAATAATGTCGATACAAAGTAATTTCTCTACAGAAGAGGCGTTAAATCATAATCGTGGGACTGAATTTAATGAAGTGGCGGCCGGTACAAGCGCCGGTGCAACAGCAACCAAAGCAGCGGCAACGGGAGTTAGGCATAAAATCCAGCGGGTACATGGGCACACTGATAAGGATTCATTGCTTCAACTCAAAGACGGAACAACGGTTGTGTGGGAAACGACAATTGATGTCGATGTTGACGGTAAAGAAATCGGGTTTGATCTTTCGGGTTGCCCGATAATCGGAACGGCGGGAAATGCCGTGAGTGCTGTTTTAGCATCGTCAACTACCGATTGCTATATTTCGATAGGTGGTTATTCAGATAAATCTATATAGGAGATAAATAAAATGAGTTTATTATCAGAGATTGTTAAGACAGAAGCGGTGCGATTAGTCAATGCTGTAGTTTCAAGCGTTACAACGAGTGCCGCCCAGGTTCGGGATACTGAAAACAATTTAATGAATTATCCATGTCACGGATTATACATATTCAATCCGAGTTTACTATACACCTTACAGTATAGTTTTGATAATTCTACTTTTTTCTCAATTCCGATGCTTGGTTCAAAAGAAGTTGATGATCATTTTAATGGGTTATATGTTAAAACCTCATCCGGTACAATATCAAATGCCGAAGTTCAGGTTGGTAAAAAACAGTAATTCAGAGAGGAGATAGATACGATGAAAAAGTTTATTCTTTTTCTGTTGATATTAACAACATTTGTGATTGCACAACAGCCATTTAATCCGGTATCACTGCGATATTATATAGAGAATATCCCATTTGCCAAGTTTCATTCTGATTCAATTAATGCAGATCACATGGTTACCGATACACTTGATGCAGATTCTATCAATGCAAATCAGATAGTCGTTGATACATTGAATGTTGACACGCTTTATGTAAATAATTTTATGTATGTAATCGCTGACGGCGACACGGTAAAAATAGACCCGGGCGCGCAATTATATATTATCGATCTTGAAGTCGGCAATACACGTATATTTGGAATTGACAGTACGGGAAAAGGGTTATTCGTAGGAACGGTAACGGCAAATGGTGCAATCCTTGACGGTGGGACAAATACGTTCTCACTGACAAACGGAACGGCAAGCCTTGACGTGGCAGCGGCCGCAACTATCAATCTTAATAAAAGTCTAACAGTTAATGGTCAGGCGGTAACTATCGCAGGTGTTACCCAGGCGAATACAATCACACTGAATGAGAGCATTACAATCGGCGGTGGGTATTCGGGAACGCTGACTTATTCAGCAGATAGTAAAACCCTAACCGTTGAAGATAATTCTGTTGTCAATCAGGATTTAAGTTCTGACGCTAATGTGACATTTGCTAAGGTAATTGCAACTGAACTTGAATTTGCCGGAAATATTACACTTGACCCTGCGGTTGATGGTGCAAGTTATGTTAATCTTGCTAATTCAGGCACAGGTGCGGCGAAATTGTATATCGAAGGGGATCAGGTTAATTCAGACGATTTGAGCGATGTTGCAAGTATAGCAATGCTGGACGAAGCGGAAACAGTGACCGGGAAGTGGACTTTTTCTGATACGCTGATAGCATCGAAAGCGGTAAAGGGTGCTGATGGTGTGCTCTTGACAAACGAAACGGCGACGAAAGCAACATTACCGAGTAACACTTCTTGGATGTATCCCTACGACGACGGCTCAAGCGTGCATCTCATGGCGACGAAAGACGACGCAGGTACGGAAACAGTGGTCAAGATAGCCGAGCAATCCAGTATCACAAACCTATCTGCTGCCGGTCCATTCTATTATGGTGACGGTACGGATGATTATATTTCAATAGCCGATAATGCCAATCTGCGATTTGGGACGGGCAATTTTGGACTTATATTCAAAAATCTGCGTCTACCGGATTATACACCCTCTGCGGCTGTAACAATCGCACGGAAGGCCAACGCCGGTGCTGAAAATCTAGGATGGATATTCACATTAGAAACTGACGGAAAACCACAAATTGCTTTTGGTAATGCAACAAACTTTACAACTTTGGTCTATAAATCTGCAACGGCGATAAATGCCACTGACGAGACAACGATTCATCTGGCGGCGATTGTCACCCGTGAAACCGCCTCCGTTGCCGGGAGTGTGAAATTCTATCAATTTGGATATGATACCTGGAAATTGCTTTCATCGGTAGCAATTACTGCCGGAACGCCGCAGACAGTAACTGAAACAACTCCCTCGGCTTTGGTTTTATTTCAAAACATCGACGGCACTACTGAATATGCTTTTCAGTCATTTGGAGGATTTATTCCCTGTAATTTTGCACCGACTTATGCCGAAGTAAAGGAATTTGTTGAAAAAGGACTCCCCAACAAGTACCAGTGGGGCAGTCAGACGAACAAAATCACGGTTGTAAATAATCAAGATTTTAGTGCGGGTACTATTGGGAACTGGGTTGTTAATACCGATGGCAATGGAACGTGTACCTATGATGGAACTAATCCCGGTGCTGAA
>Ga0180732_1001138_pt1 | contig 17541 bp, 44 predicted proteins | sample KR11_01MetaG_FD_148674 | JGI IMG/M metagenome (GOLD analysis project Ga0180732, IMG submission 148674) | Groundwater microbial communities from the Olkiluoto Island deep subsurface site, Finland - KR11_0.1 MetaG | ecosystem: Environmental > Aquatic > Deep subsurface > Groundwater | place...
TATTTAGCAGATGAGAAATTGGAGGAATTAAATTGAAAAAGTTAACAATAGGCATAGACAAAGGTGGTTTAGTTACGTTCGAGAACTTGCAAGAGTTTGAACAAATCGAACTGATGGGGATATTGTATTGTGCGTTGTCAACGGCAGAAGTGCTTTATAAGATTAAATTGGTAAAAGTTATAGATGCAATAATGGAAAATGAGAATAAACTAAAATAATTATGGAATTAGACACAGACAAAATATTAGCAGAACAACTACTGCAACTTAATGAGTTGGGGAAAACGTATGACGAAAATTTTAGAGAATACCTTGAACACATTAGAAACTACAGAAAAGCCATTGAAGAAAAGTTTAGGGTCAGAGTTGAAGATTACACCCGTGTGGATGCTGCATATCCTGTTAAATCACTTGATAAGGAAATACGCTCCCACAGCGGGATATACGCCGAACGGTTATTTGGAGTGGCTGAAAAACAATTTGCCGATCCAGAAAAAATAGGTGAATTATGATGATGGAAGTGTTTGTAAATATGTTTATAAAACATTATGTTTGTGATACATAATAAATTAATGTATGGAATTCCTTAATAGAGCTGAAAGAAAGAATAAGCAACACTGCAACAACAACACAACAGCCCGCCTAATAACTCACCAAAAAATATTTTATTTCTTTCCACAATTTACTTGACAATAGATTTTATTAATTATATATTGCTTATAGAAAAATTAAGGAATAGTATGGAAGAGATAAGAGAAGCAAGAAAGAATTTCACGTTTTCAATCAGACCTTCAGTGCAATCTTTACTCGCCTGGATGTCCATTCGTGAAGACAAATCACAAGGGAAGGTTCTCGAAGAACTAATTCGGGAAAGAGCTAAAAGGTTGAAGAAGATATGACACTCCCCGAAGTAATTATACTGGGAATATTCATTTTCGCAATCGTAACCACTTGTAAAGCAGCAATTGGTTTTGGGGGAGACAAATGGGAGTGAAAATTATAGTTTATAAAAATTTAATCCGTCAATGCAGAAAGTATATGGCGGGACTTAGACCAAGTAGTTGGTTATGGCAGACCAATGCAATGTCCATACATCATTACATTCAAAAAATTAGAGAGGTAGAAAATGACAAAATTAGAAATAATTGAAAGTCATATCAGGGCTTTGAAAAATGAATTAGAGGACATTCAAGCCCAAATTGAATGGATGGAAAAAACCAGAGAAGAAATAATTGAGGAGATGGAAAATGAGTGATGAAACACAAGCCGACTTCAAAATCGGCGAAGAGCAAAGTGACAGGCGGGCTTATCTATTCGACATCGGATGGGATATTTTAGACCTACTCCCGGCAGAGAGGGCGTATGAACTCCGGAAACAATTAGTAGAGGAGATAATTGATAATTTATGGGATAATGGAGGGAAATAATGGATAATCAATTTGCCCTTTATAAAATTCACAATGAGATTTTAGAATTAATAGAATCTCATATTGACCCGGAAACCGGAGAGATGTCCGAGATGGTCAATGCGCACTTCGATGCCTTACAGTTAAGGCGTGAAGATGCAATACATCAAATCGGGTTATACGGAATGGAAAGTGCTGCTAAATCTAAGGCAGTAGCTAATGAAATCAAACGTTTGGAATCAATAAAAAAGACTTTAGATAATCGGGAATCAATTTCAAAAAAGATTCTAACAAATGAATTAGCTGAAGGAGAGACGTTTGAATTCGATAATCTTAAAATCGACTGGCGAAAATCTGAAGTAGTTGAAGCTGACCCTACAATGGACTTGGAAGAATTATCATTGATCGAGCCATTTTTGGTAAGAATAAGTTATGAGCTAAAGAAGGCTGAAGTTAAAAAGTTGGTTAAGAATGGCAAACCAATCCCGAAAGGAATAGCGATAATCAAAAAACAAAACCTACAGGTGGGATAATGACAGAACAAGAAAAGAAAGAAGAATTGGAAAGAATAATCCAATCCATTAATTCGGGTTCTGAATTGGGAAGAATTGAAAAGTTACATAAAAAAGAATTAAAAAAATATCACAACAAAGAAGGAGAATAAAAATGAGTATTACAGCCAGCAGTAATGCAACAAGTTTTGCACCTGTACCAGCAGGCACTTACGCCGCAAGATGTTATTCAATGATACACATTGGAACAGTAGTGGAAGATTACATGGGCGAGAGCAAAGAAGTGAATAAGGTTCGTATCACATGGGAATTACCTACTGAACTGAAAGTGTTCAAAGAAGAAAACGGCGAACAACCTTATTCGGTATCGAAAGAATTTACTCTTTCAATGCACGAAAAAGCTAATCTAAGAAAATTTTTAGAATCTTGGAGAGGCAAAGGGTTCACAGACGAAGAAGCAAAATCATTCGATGTTACAAAACTTTTAGAGAAGTCTTGTCTAATCTCCATTATCCACAAAACAAGTAAACAAGGAAACCAATATGCAGTTATAAGCAGCTGCTCAACTTTGCCAAAAGGTATGACTTGTCCAGACCAGGTTAATCCATCATTTGAATTTAGCTGGGAGAATTTCGATCAAGAAAAATTTGATGATCTGCCAGATTGGTTAAAAGACAAAATGAAAACTTCCAATCAATATAAAATATTTATCCAGCCGGAACATACGGAAACAAGGACAGGGGAATATTCGGGGAGTACCGTAGAAACAGATGATGATATTCCTTTCTAAATGGAAACGGTCAAAATATATACCGGAGTTGTAAAAGGTAAACCTGTAGATCAAGAATCTATTAATAATGCCTATCTCTATTTTGAAGGGAAAGGCGTTGATATTACAATAGAGATACACAAGACCAAGCGAAGCAAAGCGCAAAACAATTTTTTATGGGGTTATGTTTGGAGTAAGATTCAGAAATATATTTTTGAAATTAGGAAAGAAAGATTCCCTCTGCAGGAAATCCATGACAATTATAAAGCTAAGGGATATTTTGGGTTTAAGAAATCTATTGATGGCGATGATATTCCAAAGGGCTCAAGCGAATCCACAACCGTTGAATTTGCTGAAGCTATTGATAGACTACAAAAAGAATGGGCGGAGAGAGGGCTTGTTCTACCTGATCCGCAACAAACAGAATTTTTAGAGGAAGAATAAATGAGAATGAACACACAAATAAAAAGCCATTGGAGATTAGCTTATAGAACTTTCAAGAAAGCTCTATCAGTTACTTTCAGTTTAATGGGCAGAAGTCTGCGAGCGAATAAATATTCATTTAAAGTTTACCATCAATTAGAGAGACAGCGGGAACTTTTCGCAATGATACCGGACAGAGAGGCAGTAGAATGACAGAAACTATTTTGCGAATAATTGGCGAGCACAATTCAGACGATAGAATCACATCCAGAACTCTTGAGGGTAAGACTTCGCTTTGTGGTGCAGATATAAGATCAATCATTCATGGGCTTAGACTATCTCACCATCCTATCGCTGGTGAGGGAGACGGTTATTTTATGGCAAGGGACAAGTTTGAACTTGGGCACACTATTGCATCTTTGAGAAGTAGGGGCAGTAAGATATTTGAAGTAGCTAATGCACTGGAAGATTGTTTCAAGAACGAAGAACTAAATTTATGGAACGGTTAAAGGACAAGAAATGAGCAAACTTGGAACTACAAAAGGATTGAAGAAGAAAGAACTTGAAAATCTTTGGAAAGAGATTGTAAAGAAAAGAGCCGGTTATAAGTCTGAACTTTCTGGTGTTGAAGGTAAACAAATTGGCGGTAGTGATTCTATCACGGCTCACCACATTGTAGGTAAACAGACAGATCATTTAAGGTTCTTAGAGTTTGACAACGGAATTTGTTTGGTTAATGGCAGCGAACATATTTTTGGGGTACATAATAAACGGGATGTGGTTAGGGCAAGACATTATCAAGATTTGATCATTGAGAAAATCGGGCAGAAAAGATATGACAAGTTATTGTTTATGAGAAAGCAATGCAGTAAAAAGAAAACAGATTTAATGGCAGCTAAGATATTTTTACAACAAAAATTAAACGAGGCATAAAATGAACGTAGAGTGGTATCACGAGCAGATCGATTATTACATAAAAGCTGTTGCGGAAGTCCAGTTTATTTGCTAAAAAACTGGACAAATGGATAGACAAAACGGTTTGCGGTTACCATTTGGTAGGCGCATTGTAAAGGTGCTGGCGGTTCACCAGACCCGACCGCCAATAAGAGGTGGAATATAAAAGGAAAGAAATTATGAGCAAAAGCAAAAAATTTCCATATTGGGGAATATGTGACGTTGCAAAGTGCCCGAATGAAGTTTGTAGTCAAGGCTGCGATTGGAGAGATACTGGATATTGGTGCGTCTGTTCGACTCATTCTCGGCAGCACAGGGATGGAAAGAGGCGCCCAAAAATGAAACAGAGAGCAATTAAACGAGAAAAATCAAGATTAAAAGTCGACCCCGATATAGGCGGTCAAAATGGAGAATAAAACGATACTGGACAATGAGAAGTTTTTACAGATGTTGATTAATTATGTTGCAGATACTAACCCTATAAAATATAAAGAAATATTTAACGAATGTATGAACTGTTCCATTGAAAGTGTTCCGGCTGAACGAGCAAGCGTTGAGGTTAAAGATGAATTAGAGGAAATATTTGATGAGTTGGAAAGAGATGCCTATAATGTAAAATATCACACTTATGATTATAAAATTACTAATCAGATTGTGAGAAAACATTTTGAAAAATTATTCAAGGGACAGAACGAAGAAAATGTTCCGGCTCGGATACGTGAATATGGAAACAAAGAAACAAATAGTAGATGAATTTTTAGCGAAGAGACGATTAAGAATTGAGGTGAAAGTTTGGTGGATGTTTTTCAAGGTAAAATGGAAAGTGCGGATAAAGAAAGTATTCCGCTTGAAAATTTAGTTATATTTTTTTTGCGGTAATTATAAACAAACTAATAAGGACGTGTAATATGTATAATGCGAAGAGTAGAAAAGTGGGCAGCGCTTATTATGAATTTATGTTTGAAATTAATGATACAAAAGTTTTAGACAGCTTCCCATATTGGGAAGAGAGAGAACAATATAAGCAAATAGTGGATTTTGCGTTTAGAATTTTGGATGAAGCGAGTTTCGGGAAAGCGGCTGAATATATAAAGGAAGAAATGAAATTTAGAATTTGAAGATGCGAGCCGGTTCTCCGTATAACGTAGTGGCAACTTACCCGATTATGGCAGTTGTTTACTAAACAAAATTTGAGATAAACTTTAATGAATGAAAAAATAGAACAGACAGACCAAAATAATAATTCGGGTACAGTTGTAAGTTATATTGCCGACCCGAAAATGGGACACTGCCAGAGAATAGGACTAAACCGAATATACAATGAAAATAATTGCGATACGATGCGAAGGATGCCGGACGGGTTTGTGGATTTAATACTTACCGACCCGCCTTACGGGATAGGATTAGAGTATGATGTTTATAAAGACACTGAAGAAAATTGGTATAAATTATTTGATGAGATGATGCCTGAATTTAAGCGTGTTGCAAAGATGATTATAATGCCATCTTGTAGGATTGCGGCTCTCGAGTGGATATATAAAAATCATCCACCGGATTGGTTAATATGCTGGTATAAAGGCAGTCCTGGACATCGGAGCTATGTGGGGTTTAACGACTGGGAACCATTATTAGTTTATGGCAAAAACGAAGGTGTACAGATGCACGATTATTTATCTGTAAACAACACAGATAAGATGGGCGGTAATGGACATCCTTGCCCAAAACCTGTAAAGTGGGCACAATGGTTAATACAGAGAGCGTCGAAGGAAGGTGATTTAATATATGATCCATTTATGGGAAGTGGGACAGTGGGTGTAGCAGCAGCGAAGTTGAATCGCAATTATGTCGGAAGTGAAATAAGCCCATATTATTGTCAAATTGCTGAACGAAGAATAAAAACCATAACAGACCAATTTACAATGTTTAATGAGGTAATATAACGGATCAGCGATAAAACGCTGCGGAGTAGAAAACAAATAATTAATTAAAGGAGATACAGAAATGTTCAGAAACAAATTTTGTCCGCTTGAAAATTTAGTTATAATTTTGGGCGGAAGGAGTATAAAATGAAAGTAAGATTTTGGGTAAAATCTTCACGGGGGATTGACAAAGAAAAAACACTAAAAATACCAATTGCGATTGTAAGAAATAAAGATGAAATGAAACTTTTAACGGAAGAACAAGCAGAAACGATGTATGGTGCGAGATGGAATTTTACAGATGCACATATTAGTTATGGTTACGAAGTACTTGGCAAGGTTAAAAGCCAAAAACAATTATAACGGCGTTGCGTTTAGCCGGACACGGACACGACGGTAAAAATAAATTGAGGTAGCAATGCGAGAACATGATATTAAAAAAATAATTTATTGCCCAGTATGTGGGAATAAATTTCATAAGGCATTATATGATTTCAATTATATCCACTGTAATGATGGATGCAGAACTGTATTTGATAAAGAGACGGGTAAGATACTTGGACTTAACGATGATTTCAGTAAGGCACACAAAAAAAGTGTTCCGGCTGAAACGCTGGTTATGCCGCAAGGCGAACTTCTCCTTAGCCCGAAGTCAAACTAACGATGTAGCGGTTTAGCCGCCGAGAAAATTAACATAGGAATATTTTTATGGATATAAATTATATGCAAGTAGTTGAAATGACAGATGAAGAAAAACTTAAAATGTATCTTAAAGAACCAAAAGAAAAAATTGCCAAGATGCTAATTGAGTGCAATAAAGTTATCGGTCGGCTACAACCGCAAATTATAGCGAAAACTGCGGACATAGAGTTTAGACCGAACATTGATGATATAGATGAAATAGTTACTGATAATTGCCGGTTACATCTTGAGTATATGGACAATGATTTAATTTGGATGGATATTGAATTACCTAATGGAGATGAATATCACGTGAACATTTACCACAAGGATAATAAATGCCATAAACATTTGAAAACATCTGGTGAAAAAGTAGGATAGCAATTTTACGGCATAACGGATCAGCGATAAAACGCTGCGGAGTAGAAAACAAATAATTAATTAAAGGAGATACAGAAATGTTCAGAAACAAATTTAACTCAAAAATATTAGCAGTCGTTTTGATTGCGTTGTTAGGCGGTTGCGGACTTAATGACCAAGATAAATATGTGAAGATGTTGCGGGCTGGAGAAACTTTAGATATTGCAAAATTGGAAGACGCTGAAGTAAGAATAACAAATGAAATAATGACAAAATATTATTACTGTTTATGGTATTCGCGCTGGGCGGGAAATTATACTCAATATTTTATAACAACTACACCGGAGAATAAAATAATAGCTATTTGGAGTAAGTAGCAATCCGCCTAACGGAGTGGAAACTTAGCCGCAAAACGAATGAAGAAATTAATTAACATATTAAAAAATAATATAAGCCAAGAAAACGACAAGCTAAATTTTGTAGTCGGCTACAGTTTTTAGTTATGTGGACTTTTGGCGAGGACTGAAAATGAAAACAGCTATTTATATCGAAGAGGGCATAGTGCAATTAGTATTAACACCCGAAAATGATTTTGAGAAGAATGCACTATCTTCATTTAACAATAAAGAATTAACTACACAAATATTTTCCGGTTCATTTTACGATTGCAGAGGTGGATGGATAAGACAAAATAATTATTACCCTAAAAGTGGTTATGGTGATTCAAATGACCAAAGTTTAATATTGAAAACAGAGAAAGCCAAAAGTTCCACATAACGGATCAGCCGTAAGCCGTTGCGACCATATTGCTGATAACGGGAAAATGATATTAAACAAAGGAGAATAAAATGAAAGACGAGGTAATAAACAAAGCTATTGACAAACTATCCAGATTAACCAAAGAAGATTTTCACGGATATAGAAGTGAGATATGGAATGTTTTAGCCGAAGTATATAATAGCAATCGGCTTGACGGCGTAGTTATGCTGAAAATTGCGGAAGCGATAGACGAAGAGATAAAACATTTTACTGGAACACTCAATGATGGTGAAGAGAGTGTTCTTGTTTGCTCCCTTTGCAAGAATTGGAATAGTGAGTGTAACTGTTGGACTATTGAAGCACTTAATAGAATTAAAGCTAAACTTAGCAATTTTACGGCATAACGTATCAGCGATAAGACGCAAAAGATGAAAAGGGAAAAATTAATTAATGAACAATTTTAATAACATAATAACCACAAAAATCAGAACGATAACTTTTGTCGTTCTTGATTGCGTAGTTAGTTTTTGAGGAGCGAATAATGGATAAAGAATTATTAAATAAACTTGTAATAGCTTATAAGTACCAAGTAAGTTGTGAAAAATTATTAAGAGACCAATTGCAAAAGGAAATAAACGATTTGGTAAAGCGCCAAAATGAATCTCACAACGTAAATATTTATAGGTTTTTATACAGAGGTGAATATGGTGAATACCATAATTTTGTTGAATTGCTCGCTGCTGAACTCAGGAATGATAGCGACGAGCAAAACTAACGATGTTGCGGTTAAACTGCCACGTAAACAAAAGGAAAAATTAAAATGGTTACAAAAGAAAGAATTTTAGAAATTATTAAGCAAGAAACGGAAGATGGAATAATAAATTATATATCTCCCGAAGAAATTGACAACTGTATTGCAGAAAAAATATTTGCAGAATATAGTGGTCAGCTTGAACCGCTTGTTAGTTTGCAAAAGGGCGAACACGAAAACAAGTTTGGAAAATTGCGGGATTATATTTTAGAGAAAGAGAAGGAAGGGATTGCAGTATTAATGACATCGGAGGGATTAGGAGAAATAAATCTTGATGACTTGATAAATCAACCAGCAGAAGGGATATTATACGATTTGAATAGAGATCGGATAACAGTATTAACCTTTACAGAAAACCAGAAATGGGTAAACGATTATGCGGTTGGGTTGGTAATAATTAAACTGAAAGCCCTTTTGTCAAACTAACGGCGTGGTTTTTAAGCCGTTGTGGAAATTTATAAACAATTTAATGGAGTGAAAAATGAATTATGAAGCATTAAAAGAAAACGTTGAGAGCATTTTGTTCAGCATATCGAACGAACGTGGTTATAAACATCTGTTTAGCGAAGATTTGTGTTTTGACACAGCAGAACAAATAATTACTCTTGTCAAAGCAGAAAACAATCGGCTTGAAAAACCTGTTATGCCAAAAATTGCGGAGATATATTCTGCAATGGGATATTTATTTAATGGTGGAGAGTTCCCCGATTGGCTTAACGAGCAAGAAATACCATTAGGTGCTATAAAGGAATATGAAGAAGCTAAACAATGGTTTGATGAAAATATTAAAAGCAATTTTACGGCATAACGATGTTGGCGATAATGCGCTACAATCAAATAAACAGAAAGGGAATGAAGCAATGAAAAAACAATTATAACGGATCAGCCGTAAGCCGTTGCGGGAATATCAATAAATAATTATGAGGACGAAAATGTTAAACGAGATTAAAGAAAAACTAAAAGAAAAACAGCAAGCCGCCAATAAACCTTTTGTGCATATTAAGGATGCCGAGGAAATTTTGGAATACCAAGAAAAAATCTTTTATATGGCATTAGAAGAAATACTAAACCAATCAAATCATTCTATCCCAGTTCATGCGTTTGGAGATAATGAGGCGGCTTGCTGCATGAACGATGCACTAAATAATATACAGCAAATTGCATGGGGATTATTAAATAATTGTAACAATGATAGCAATCGGCTTGACGGCGTAGTTATGCCGAAAATTGCGGGGCATGGCAAAGATTACACAAGTTTTGCCAAAGAAATAATAGATGCAAATAATGACAGACGGATTGACCGAATGGAAGTATTTGAACCAGCGTTAGATGAAACTAAAACATGTTATTTCTTTTGGATTAAAAAGAGATGTTAGCAATTTTACGGCATAACTACTGTTTAAGCAGATGGGAGAAAAAGATGGAAGATCTTTATGTTTACGCAACAAAAAGGGCAAGAAGCAATTATGTATTACACGAAAAGTTGATACATAAAAGTAAGACTTTCCAATTTCGTGCAGATTTTGAACTAAGCAGATACATAGAAAATTTGTCAAAAGAGCTTGAACAGTCAGATTCAAAAACTATTAAGGATATTTTAGAAGATTTCTTTCTTGAGCGAAAACTGAAAGAGCATGCAGAAGAACTTGAGGGATTATGAGCAGAGATAAAGAAATTGAACAGTGGATATTTTTTTACCAAAAATACTGTTGTTATTCTTTAGGCAGTCTTGATGTGTTAAACAGAGAATACCACAGAAATTATAGAAGGATGGATGCTAACAGAAGAAACAATCTCCAGACTATACAACCAAGCGAAACCCAGAAAGACGAAACAGATTATCAGTAAAGAATATTGGGCTGCGCAACACGAAAAGCATAAAGAGAAACGTAACGCTGCCAGGCGTAAATATTACAGAGAACAAGAAGCGAAAAATAATTTAATCCCTTAAACATTTCGCTTGACTTTAATCAAAGAAAACACTATATTACAGTATAGGGTGGTTTGTATAGTTGCCCTTCCTTTTCCTTCAAAACGGCGTGAAAATGCAGAATTATTTCAGTCAGCGGAAGCAAGATGTATATCCAGACGAATTTTTCACAGCTTTACCAAAAATTAAATTAAAAGATTTAGAAGAAGTAGAGCCTCTTGATGGGTTCTCTGTATATTTCTATCAATTTGGCAAATTAAATATGGTAGGGCAGGAACTGCCCAAACCTAAACGCTCAGGGAGAGGCGGTGCTGTAATGCCCCTCGTTGAACTGAGAAGCCCTATCCAATCTCTGATTGGTTAGGGTAGTTCACTCAGGGAAAAAATCATATCCCATAAAGATTAACCAAACGGAAAAAGAAGATTGGCAAAGCACTTAATGGACGCGGTAAGACAATCTCACGACAATCTTGTGAACTTGTTATATCTGGGAGGATGTGATGTCGCGCTGTTAGAAAATGCAGAGATGCTGCACGTCCTGGATAAGATAGCTCAATGTCCTTGCAGGAAGACCCAGCAGAACAAGAAAAAGTTATTAGTTAAAAAATAAAGTAGTTATTTGACATTATTGGTTGATTAGTAATGCAAGCCGTTCGGAGCATTGGATTGCGAGGCGTAATTACTAATGGTTAGTCATCATCAAAAATCACTAACGTGGAATATCCACGTTTAATTAATAATTTGTCAATCTAAAGGTTGACGTGGTTTAATCTAAGATCAGCAGTCAAGAGCCTGCAATAGTATCGAAGATGTTGTGTAGCTCTGCACAATAAACCACGTTATTTGTGCATTCAAAAAATCTATGCACAATAAACCGAAAATTTTGAGCATTACTCATAGAGTAAAGGCATTGGCTCGGCGGATTGCCGCAAATCCGCTTATTTACTTGTTTCGTATTTTTTAACTAAGTATTCCGGGAAAACACAATTCCCGAATCCTTTTATCACGCACCAGTTAAAAAAATACTTAGCTTCTCTTTCTATCTCTTCTCTTTTGGTCAATTTCTTTTTATCAATAATGGAATTAAATTTGTCTTGTAGTGTTACACTATCCATCTTTCTTTCTCCTTTTCAAAAAATCATATTGGCATAGACCAGTGCGTTCGTCAGTATGCCGTAAAACGCTCACAGATACCGTGAGACAGACTTTAGTGTTAAAAGGCGTATACTAAAAAAATTTATAGTCGTCTGTCAAGGGCTTTCTTAAGTAGCTCAACGTGTGATATAACCCGTTCAAATCCATATTTTTGGATAAGGCGAACATAAATTTCAAGTCTTGCTTCTTTATGTAGATACGTTTTGTGTTTCATTTCTCTACTCCGGTTAATAAATAAGGTTTATCATTTTCGTTATTTGCAATCCCAATTTCTTTATTAAAAATCTTAATTGCTTCCTTTTTTGTCTGTGCGTTAATATGATGCCCAATTGTTTTCCCATCTTTAATAACAAAAAGATAACCATAAGCAATTTCCTGCGTGTCGGGATTTTTCACTGGTTTCCACTTAAACGTTTGAGCTCTTTTCATTTCCTCTCTCTCCTTTAGTTAAAAATTATAATCAAAAAATCATATGCCCGAAACTCTTAAAACTATTCCTACTATTTTAGAGCGCAAAGTAGGTATGGGCTCCAAAAAATCATACAGGGTCAACAGCCCCTGTAAGTTTACAAAAGTCTTGGAACTCATCCATTCTAAGCCATTTTTTGGCAAGGGTGATGAGCTTCGCACGTTCCGAAGAATCTTTCGCGTGCATATACAGGTCGATAAATCTTTGCAGCATCATTTTTTACCTCTTTTAATTAGTTATAATAAATAGGGGCTTATAATTATCTAAAGTCGCATCCTAATTGCCCGAAAACAGCTTTATTCTTTCTTGCCCAGCAATTTCCGTCTTCGTTTTTATAAATACATTTTTTGCAAATAGTCTTAGACGTAACCCTATATCCGTTTATCTGTGCAAAAGATAATAACGGTTTAAGTTCTTCTGAGGCTTCTGCTAATTCTTTCTGTCCGCTTAAATTTTTGTACCATAATTCAAAACGTTTGGTTTTATTATTAAAAATCAGATTAAAAGTTCTCATTTTACGCCTCTTTTGTTTAGTTAAAAATTTATACTTCTTCGGTCGCAAATATAGCAAACATTTGCGACAGATTATTTCTTTAACTTCTATTTTTGTCCAGGTTTACGTCTATGTTTTAGCGATACCCCCCTCGCCGAAGAGCCTCACAACTTTCCACCGGTGGTAGTCGCTGTCAAACAATAGGGCACTATTACAGCCCTCACCGAATGAGCTACATAAGTTACCCTCAAATAACGGTTGACTATTGTAGTTGAATCTTCTAATGCCCCACTCAGGGTGCTCTATACTCTCGATCAAAGAGACTTTTGACGCATTTTCCTTCGTTAATCTTTCCATTTCCTCGTCTCCTAAAAAATTATAATGGATTATTGAGATAAATATTCATCGCTTCCTTTCTTCATTTTCTGATAACACTCTTCGCAGATTGCATAAAGCTCGCTGTAAAAGTCTAAAACAGTTGTTACCTTTTTATTCTCTGATGTGCAATCAGTAAAAACGCAGTCTTTAGATAGCCCCCATTGATTAAGAAGCGGTATCATAAAAATATGGTTAGGTTCTTTGTCTCTAATTGTTTGCATCTCTCAACCCTTCGTAAATAGACAAATATTTTGCTGGAATAACCGACTTTCCAAACTTAAAAAGATAAGCACCGCCCAAACAATACCGAGCAGTAAAAAGTCCATTCGATTCGATTGAGTAAATAACGCCGTTAATTATTTTACTTTTCATTTCTTCTCCTCTTTTATTAGTGATTCAAAAAATTAATATTCCCAAAATCATTATTGTCGCTAAACAAAAAATCATTACTGGTAGGCAACTACCTCTTTTGTAGGGGCAATTCTTACCGTCTTCGCAAAAATAACAATCGAAGAACGTATTGTCTTCCAAATTACAATCGTTTTTGTTCATTTTGTTACTCCCATAGTGGAGTATATTCCTTGACAATGATAATATACTCATTAATTTCTTCAAAAATCGCAAAGGAGATTTGGTCGATTGCCTCTTTTGCTGTTTTGCCTTCGACAAGTTGCGTCAGCGAAGTTTTACCTTCGTTCCAAATTATTTTTACTTCATACTTCATTTTGATCTCTTAGTTTAATATAATAAAATAATTCCCAATTTCAAACGTCCGACAACAGATAAGCCAATTATAACCGTCAAAGTTGTAAAAGTCAGCGATTAATAACATTTTCTACCTCCTTATTAAAAAATCTATACCACCCTATAGGACAATTAACGGACAAAACGGAATTGTCCTATTAGTACCTCATCAAGTTTAGTTTGTAAATATTCGCCCAGCATTTTTCTATCGGGCCTGATTTGCGTAAGGATTTCGTGCCATTTAGTCATAATCCATTTCCAGGTCACCCTCATCGTAATATACATCATCCACTTTATAACCAGAGGCATTGTTATCCTCATCACTTACCCAAGCATAGCCGATTAAATTCATCGCCTCCTCTAATGTCATTGAGTGATTTGTAACGATGCTACCTATTTCTGTGCCGGTTGATTTTTCGATAATTTTCATTTTGTAACTCCTTTTTTTGGTTGATTAAAACTTACTTATATATATACAATTACTGTACCAAGCCAAAAGTTGCGAAAATAAGCTAAAAACGAAACAGGCAACGTCAAACATCATGTAATTATTACCTCGTTACCTGTAATAATTACATACTTTACATAATAAATGAACGACTGTTCATATAGACTAACCAAGCCAAATAAATTAAAATAAATTAAAACATGGAAAATGAAGAAATAAAAGAAGCTAAGAAGAAACACGCAGGCGGAAGACCGAAGAAAGTTATTGATTTAAAACAAGTTGAGAAACTTGCTCATATATTTTGCACAAAAGAAGAGATCGCTGGGATATTAGATGTAAGTTTGTCTTTGCTCGATCAAAGTAAAGAGTTTATGTATGCTTATAAAAAAGGTTTACAAAATGCGAAGAAAAGTTTAAGACGAACTCAATTAGATTTAGCCCAGAAGAATCCGGCGCTTGCAATTTGGCTGGGCAAGCAGTATTTAGGTCAAAGAGAGCCGAGCGTCCAGGCGGAAATAAACATGAATGGATTTTCTACATTTATAAAAAAAATGTTAGATGAAACGCCCGAAGTAACAACAAAAGAAAACACAAAAGAATCTTAAATGGTATTGCTACCTAAACAAAAAGAATTTTGTTACGATTTGAAAACGCCGCAGCTTGCATACATAGGCGGATATGGGAGCGGCAAGACTACAGGCGCATGTATTAAAGCAATGATATTAGCGGGATATAATCCCGGCGGTGCTGGTATGTTAGTCAGTCCAACTTTCTCAATGTTGCGGGATACAACCCGCAGAACATTTTTAGAAATATTAGAATCAAATGAAATAGGATTTTCTTTCCGAGCAACTGAGAATAAAATAGTTTTGCATGAAACAAGCAGCGAGATATGGTTTAGAAGTGCTGATGATCCGACACGACTGAAGGGCTCAAATTTATGTTGGGCGGGTTTAGACGAGCCGGCATTGATGCACAAAGATGCTTATCATATTACACTGTCAAGATTAAGAGATCCAAAAGCTCATGCGCTTCAATTTTTTGTCACCGGCACGCACGAAGGATTTAGTTGGTTATATGATGAGTTTGAATCCGGTGATTCAAAAAAGAAGTTGATAAGAAGCTCAACAGAAGAAAATACTTACTTACCTAAATCATATGTTGAGATGCTTTATGAAAATTATGATGAACAAATGATAAAGCAATACATTAAAGGCGAGGCAAGTCTATTAAATCGAGGGCAAGTTTATTATTGTTTCAATCGGCACGAATCACTAAAGGAAATTAATTACGAAAAAGGAATACAAATATTTTTATGTGTTGACTTTAATGTTAACCCTTTGTGCTGGGCGGTTATCCAAAAAATAAACGGAATTGATTATGTAATTGATGAAATAGTATTACACAATAGCAACACTGAGCAAGCATGTAGACATTACAGAGACAAGTATCCAACAGATACGACCATTATTTATGGAGATGCAAGCGGTAATCAAAGACATACGAGCTCTCAGGCTACAGATTATGAGATAATCAATCAGATAATCAATCCGTATGATACGAGAGTTAAGCGAGCTGATCCGTTAGTTGTCAATCGCATTAATGCAGTCAATTCGAGATTTAGAAACGCAAAAGGTGATCGTAAATTATTTATAAATCCTAAATGTAAAATAACGATAAAAGATTTTGAACAAGTAATTTATAAAGAGGGCAAAAGAGAAATTGAGAAAAGTAATTTAGATTTAACTCATATCAGTGATGCAGTTGGGTATTACATTGATTATGAGTACTCGTTAAAGGGTAAGCCAATAGTTTATCAGAGGGAAAACTAATGCCTGAGACCGGAACATATTTCTTACAGAAAGAACTTGAAGGACTTGAGGCGTCTTTTATTGCACGGCTTAAAGCATTTGAAGGATTAAACTATTCACAGAGGATTGCTTTAGCTGTCCAGGTTGATTTCTTCCAAGAGTTACAAGAAGCGGGACTTAGTAATGTTCTGCAAAAAATGATAAGTGAATACGGCGGGATACTTTCGCAGTTAGAGAAACTAAAGCCAAAGGGAGTTCAAGCATACACGATTAAAGAATTAGATTTGATTGCGAACTTAGACGCTGAATTAATATTAGGACATGCCAAAAACTATGCGACTCAATTTAAGAGTGAACTGATAAAGGGTTATGTAAGCGGTGAAGATTATAAAAGCATTGCTGCTCGATTAAGCGAGAGTAGGTTAGCGACTAATCAGATTATTGCAGCAGTAACAACGGCAAAAGATACATTTAGAGCTTCGGCAGTAGCTAAGTTATTCGAGGATGAACCGGACACAAGATTCAAGCTCGAAGGAATTTTAGACAATAGGACTCGGTGCAGTTGTAAAGCAGTATTATCATATCAATCGAAAGAAGGATATACAAAAGAAGAAATTGACAAAGGCGCATGGACAAAGATAGCTAAACAATTTTGTCCTAAGTTTGAGGGGCAATATACATTTACATTTAGAGGCGGATTTAATTGTCGGCATTATGTAGAGATATTATGAACTTAGGGCTACAAAATATATTATCGCTCAAACCAAGCGAATGGAAAACGATGTTGCAGCATTGCGTCCAGAACATTCGGGACAATTTCAAAGAAGGCAAGATGCAAGACGGCAAGAGCGGGCTCCAGTATAAGTCAGAGCAGTACAAGAAATACAAAGCCAACGCAATGAAACGGTTAACCAAAACCAAAGTAAAAAAAGAGAGCACGACAGGAATCGAATATTTAGGGAGAAAGAAAAGTAAGTCCGGTAAACGTCTAAGTGGTTTTTACGCTAAGGCGATTGAATCAACTCAAACTGCATTTGTGGATATGACCTTAAGCGGAGACTTAAAGAAAGGATTGAAAGTTAAATCTGTTACAGCACAAGGCGGAATAATTGGTTACGAACCCGAAGATGCTAAGAAGATCGAAGGCAATAGACGTTATGGGCGTGAAGTAGTAGGATTGAATGAGGAGAACCAAGAGAAGTTGAAGAAAGAAATTGTAGAAATATTTAGAAAGAACGCTCAAACTATTTTAGCAAAGGATATAAAAATTCAAATAACATTATAATTGATATTAATAAAATATTTTGTATTTTATGGTTGAACTAAAAAAACGATTAATTGAAAAGTTGTTAGAATTACTTTTACAGTTAGGTTATATTTCAAAACAAGGATATGCAGATTGGAAAATATGTTTAGAGAATCACAGAATAGTTAGGATAGAATTTACAGATAAAGAGAAGGTTTAAGAATGGAATGGTTAAAATATAAGAATATTCCTTTAAGATTCTGTTCATATTATA
>Ga0180732_1001139_pt1 | contig 17520 bp, 14 predicted proteins | sample KR11_01MetaG_FD_148674 | JGI IMG/M metagenome (GOLD analysis project Ga0180732, IMG submission 148674) | Groundwater microbial communities from the Olkiluoto Island deep subsurface site, Finland - KR11_0.1 MetaG | ecosystem: Environmental > Aquatic > Deep subsurface > Groundwater | place...
CGAGGGATGGGAGTGGCAGTCAGAGTAAGAGAATCAATGCTTTCTTTTAATTTTTTTATTCTTTCTTTATGAAGGACTCCGAAACGCTGCTCTTCGTCCACGATTAACAAGCCCAAATCCTTAAACCGGATGTCATTTTGAATTAGCCGGTGGGTTCCTATAATAATATCTACCTTCCCTTCTTCCAGGTTTTCGATAACTTTTTTCTGTTCCTGTTTGGTTCTAAAACGGGAGAGCATGTCTATATTTATAGGGAAGGAACTCATTCTTTCCCGAAAATTATCATAATGTTGTTGAACCAGGATAGTGGTAGGTGCCAAAATTGCCACCTGTTTTCCGTCTAATACCGCCTTAAAGGCAGCTCTTATGGCTATCTCTGTTTTACCATAACCTACATCTCCACAAACTAATCTCTCCATAGGTTTGACGACTTCCATGTCAGCTTTAACCTCAGATAAGGCTTGCAATTGATCATAAGTCTCTTCATAGGGAAAAGACATCTCCAGCTCTTGTTGCCAGTTATTATCTTTGGAAAAGGCAAAACCCCTGATTTCTTTACGGGCAACATATAAATTATAAAGCTCCTGAGCTAATTTTTGAATTGACCTTTTTGCTTTTCCTTTAGCCTTTCCCCAAGAGACTCCTCCTAAACGGTAAATCTTGGGAGTTTTATCTTTGATGCCTATATATTTATGAACTAAATTAAACTGGTCTACCGGGACATATAGTTTATCCCCTTGGGCGTATTCGATTAAAAGGTAATCTTGTTTTACTCCTTTAACGGTTAAATTTACCATCCCTCTGTATATCCCTATACCATGATCGATGTGTACTATATAATCTCCCGAAGAGATATCCATCGCAGTGGAAAAGGGTTCGCTCTTACGCCTGGTTAATTTATATCTTTTATTCCTTTCCTTGCCAAATATTTCCTGGTCGGTTATGAAAACTGTCTTAAGATTAGGAAGTCTGAATCCATAATTTAAGTAGCCATAAGAAATGAAGATGGTTGATTTTAAGTGAGTATATTCTTCTAACCTTCCTGTAGTAAATCTTTTTACTCCTCTTTCTTCTAATATCTCCCCTAAACGCTGAGCCCGCCCCTCATTTCTGACCAAAATAACAATATGCTGTTTTTCTTTCTGCCATTTTTCTAAATCTTTAGCAAATAGATCTAAATTTCCAAAATAAGAACTAATTTCCTGTCCTTCTAAAATAAATTCTCTGATATATTCTTTTTTCTCTTCCTGATTACCGGAGATACTTTTTTTGTTTTCCTCCGGAAGATAGGTGAGATTAATCATATTTTTATATTTTAGCTTATTACATATCTCGGAGTTGGTGATAAAATAAGAAGAGGGTGAAAAGATTAATTCCCTTTTATTCTTCTCTATTTCTTGGTAAATCCCTTCTATTTCTTCCTGAAACTCCTCCGCTTTTTCTTGAATTAATTCCGGCTCGTTTTGTAATACTATCAGGTCCTCGGGAAGATAATCAAAGATATTGCTGTAATTATAATTAGATGAACCATCGGTAATTAATTCCCGGGAAGGAAGAAGGGAATAATCTGCCAATTTAAGTATCGACCTTTGGGTGTACAAGTTAAAATACCTGATCGATTCTATCTGGTCTCCGAACAATTCTAATCGAAGAGGGTTTTCACTGGTTACGGGGAAAAAATCGATAATTCCTCCCCGGCTGCTAAATTCGCCTTTTTCTTCAACTATCTCTACCGACCGGTAATTTTGGTCTAAGAGAATTTTCAAAAAATCTTCCTTTTTTAAGACATCTCCTACTTTTAATTTCCAACTTGTCTTTTTAAACTTTTGAGGAGAGGCTAATTTGGGCAGGATGGCTTTAATATCAGCAATTAAAATAATCCTCTTTTTATCCTGGTCGTTCGTAGAAAGATGTTTCAGGATATTAATTCTTTGTTGGATTATCTGGGGATCAGAACTGATGTCTTCATAGGGAAGGACATCAAAAGAAGGAAAAAGAAAAATATTCTCTTCCTTATTTTGAGGCTTATTTAAAATAGTACTTAAATCCTGGTATACCTTTAAGGCATTTTCCTGAGAATCGGTAATAATAAGGTAAGGTTTTTTTAATTCCTCTTTTGAGACTAAGGCAGCGATAAAGAAAGAACGGGCACTATCCTTCAGGCCGGAAAGTAAAATTTTGTTAATCAACTTTCCTTTTATTATTTTTATTATTTCTTCAAATTCTTTAGATTGATTCCATAGGGATAATATTCCCGATAAGCTCATTATAATTCCTTCTCTTCCGTCAAGAAACGGCTTTGACAAATTTTCTTATTTCCTGTAGGGGTCGGATTTATCCGACCCGGTTTTCTGTGGGTTCGATGAATCGAACCCCTACACTTTTATTATTATTCATGTTTTATATTATCCATTTGGTTAATTTGTAAAGCCTATTAATTTCTCAACTAACTAACCAAATAACCTATCCGCTAGAACACGATATACGTCCTTTATTTTGCTAAAACTAAAGATAAATCATAAAGATTTTGTTTAATAGTTTTTTGTTGGCTCAGGACTACCTCTAAATCAGTCGCCTCAACTTTATTTCCAATCAACCCAACCATTTTAGATGTTTCACCTTTTAATAGATGCTCTACAGCTGCTGCCCCTAAACGGCTGGCTAATATCCTATCAAAGGCAGAAGGTGAACCACCTCTTTGCAGATAACCTAAAATGGTAATCCGTGTTTCGTAACCAATCTTATCTTCTAAATACTTGCTTACTTCATCGGTTTTTCCTACTCCTTCGGCAATAACAATAATACAATGGGTCTTTCCTCTTTGATAACCCTCTTTTAATTTTAAACTAATTTCCTGTAAATTATAGGAGATTTCTGGTACAAGAATTACTTCAACTCCTCCGGCAATTCCGCTCATCAAGGCTAAATAACCTGAATTTCTTCCCATAACTTCCACCACAAATGCCCTCTGATGGGAAGAAGCTGTATCTTTAATCTTGTCAATGGCATCAATAACTGTATTTAAGGCAGTATCTACACCTATAGCCATATCTGTTTTAGGCAGGTCATTATCGATGGTAGCCGGAATTCCGATAGTCTTTAGTCCTAAAGCGCTTAAATCTCGAGCTCCTCGTAAGGTACCATCGCCCCCGATAGTTACCAACCCATCAATATCGAATTTCCGGAGTTTTTGTAGAGCAATATCAAGACCTTCTTTAGTCTTAAATTTTTCACTGCGGGAAGTTTTAAGAACAGTTCCTCCTCTTTGCATAATTCCGCCTGTTGATACCTGATTCATAGGGGAAATTTGTCCTTCCATTAAACCGGCAAAGCCTCTCTCCACAGCAAATACCTCTAAATTATGGAATATTCCGGTTCGTACCACTGCCCGAATAGCAGCATTCATTCCCGGGGAGTCTCCCCCGCTGGTAAGAACGGCAATTTTTTTCATATAAATTACCTCCAAATTGTTAATTCACCAATTAGCCAATTCACCGGTTAGTCTACCGGTCTACCGGTCCCCCGGTCTGCCAGTCAGATTAGTCATTAGTATATACTATACCGTATAGGATAAATCAATAAACTGAAAACGCAAAGCTAAAAGCGAAAACCCATAATTCAAAACTTAAAACTCAAACTCATTACTTATTACTTATCACTTATCACTGTATTTTTGACGCTAAACGCTCTACGCTAATTTACGATATACGACATACGATATACTATATACTAATTAGGATTCTGGTTGCTTCTTCCGGAGAAGTAGTATTAATATAAAACCCTGTTCCCCATTCAAATCCGGCTATTTTGGTCAATCGAGGAATTATTTCTATATGCCAGTGATATTTCTTATCTAAATCCGGCCATTTTCTGGTAGAAAATTCTTTAGAGGGTGAAGTATGAATTATAAAATTGTAAGGAGGATTATTTAGTTTTTTCTTTATTTTAGATAGAATTTCTTTCATTATTCTGGCTAAACTTAAAATATCATTATCGCTGGTCTCCTCATAACAGGAATTATGACATTTAGGAAGTATCCAGGTTTCAAAGGGGAATCTGGCAGCAAAAGGCGAAATAGCCACATATTTTTCTGTTTCTTTTATCAATCTGTCTTTAGATTTTACCTCCTGTTTTATACAATCGCAGAAAATACATCTCCCGTTAAGGTCAAAATATTCTTTAGCCCCTTTTAACTCTTCTTTTATCCTTTGGGGGATAATAGGGGTACCGATAAGCTGAGAATGAGGATGCTCCAAAGAGGCTCCTCCATCAATCCCGTAATTTTTGAATATTAGAATATATTTTATCCTTTTATCCTTGGATAAATCTAAATATCTTTGCCGATAAGTTTTTAAGATTAAAACGATGCTATCAATACTTAAATTATCAAAATCTTTATGATGATGTGGGGTTTCAATTATTACTTCGTGTACTCCCAGACCGTCCATTTTCCAAAACATTCTGGCCTTTTCCAGAGCAGCTTCCTTCTCTTCCATCTTTAAAGCAGGATATTTATTGGATACTACTCTTACTTTCCATCCCGGACTATTTTCCCTGGTACCTTTTTTCCGAAAAGCAAATATTTCAGGAGGTGTTTCACCTTCATTCCCTTCACAAAATACACACCTATCTTTTTTCTTTTCCCCTGTTTTTATTTTGTAATCTAAGGGTCTTCTGCCTCTCTCTGTAGAAATTATCACCCAATTATCGATTATAGGGTCTTTCCTCAATTCAGTCATCTCTGTTCCCCCAAGCCTGAATTAGTCGTTAGTGAATAGTGAATAGTCGTTAGTTTTAAATACAATTTTCAGTTTCGAATTATCAGTTTACAGTTTATTGCAAGGGAGTATGATAATAGAACCTCTACACACTTTGGGTTTTCTATAAACTGGCAATTTGTAACTTAAAATCTATAACTTATTAATCATTAATGTATTTTATTACTAAACACTATTCACTAACGACTAACGACTAAATACTAACGACTAATTTATACCGACATTGTATCTAATTACATTTAGTTTGTCTATAAAAAAAGAGACATGCTAATACATATCTCTGAATTTTTATTACTAAGTTTTATAAACCTTTAAAACTTATTTAATATATTTTATTAAATTATCCTTGCTACAGGCAGATACAAGGTCTGCCCCTACTATACTTGTTAAGTAATATTTTTCTACTTTAAAAGATTATCGATTAAGGTAGCTCTAATTTTCTGTTGTATTTTCTCATAGCTTTTTCAAAGCCATCTTCTCTTATTATTATGTTTATTACCTCAGTAGATAGTTTTATTGTTCCCTTTATTTTATCCTCTTCATCATTGTTAAAATTAGAAAGGACATAAGACACGCAATCAAAATTAAAGTTTAGTGAGGGATTGCCAATCCCTACTCTCAAACGGGGGATATCTTCGCTGTTCAAATATTGCATAATCGACTCCATCCCCTTGTGGCCTCCGGCACTCCCCCTTTTACGAATCCTTATCTTACCCAATTCTAAATTCAGGTCATCGTACACTATTAATAAATCTTGAAGGGGTATTTTATAATAAGAAACTACCCTATTTACTGCTCTTCCGCTTAAATTCATAAAAGTTTGTGGCTTTACCAGAATTACCTTGTGATTATTTATCATCCCCCGGGAAATCAAGGAGTAATAGGATTTTGCTTTCTTAAATTCTGTTTCCATATCCCGGGCTAAATTATCAACTATTCTAAACCCTATATTGTGCCTGGTAAATTCATATTTTGAACCAGGATTGCCCAAGCCAACCACGATCTTCAATAAAACTCACTATCCTTTTGTTGTCCTATTCTTTTTTAGGTGCAGGAGAAGGGGGTTTTTCTTTTGTTTCTGCTTTTTCTTCTCCCTTAGCTCCTTCTACTCCTTCTGCTACTTCTTCCTCTTCTTCAACCACTTCTTCTATCTTGGTGGGATGAACCACTGCGGCAACAATCCTATCCGGGTCAGTTAATACTTCAACACCCTCCGGAATTTCCATCTCTCCGACAGAAATATGTTCGCCTATATTAAGACTGCTAAGATCAGCTTTTAAACTATCTGGCATTTGAGAAGGTAAACATTCTATTTCCACTTTTCGCAATTCAACCTGCAGAATACCTCCTTCTTTTATCCCTATAGGTTCGCCAATAAATTCAATATCGACTTCTAAAGTTAATTTTTCTTTTAAAGTTACTCCGTAAAAATCAACGTGAACTATCTGCTTTTTTAACCAATTGTACTGAACATCTTTAATTATCGCCAATCGGCTAACTTTTGTCTCTCCATCATTTATCTCTAAATCTATAAGTCCATGCGCCTTGGCGGATAATAATTTTGATAAATCGATTGTCATAACCTTTAATATTAAATTTTCTTTATCATGGGGGGAATATAATACTCCAGGGACCATCCCCTCTCTTCTAAATTTCTTACTACTTTCCTTCCCTGTATTATCTCTTAATTCCACTTTTAATTTTGGTTTTTTCACCCTATTAACCTCCGGTTTAGTATTTAGTATCTCGTATCTCGTATCTCGTATCTCGTATCTCGAAAAAAAATAATAATGCATAAATACGTAGGGGCAGACCTTGTGTCTGCCCGTAGGACTAATTACGCATTACTGGCAGACACAAGGTCTGCCCCTACGACTATTCACTGTTCACTAATGACTATTTATTTGAATAATGTACTTATTGATAAATTATTATGAATTCTGTTAATGGCTTCGGCAAATATCTCTGCTACCGACAAAACCTTAATGCCAGGTAAAATCTTATCATTATCAACGGGAATGGTATTGGTTACCACTATTTCCTTAAATAGACCTTCATGTAAAGATTTTTCTAATCTTTCTTTTGCCGGACCGGCAAATACCGGATGAGTAGCACAAATATAAACCTCTTCTACCCCGGCATTTAATAAGGCCTGACTTCCTTTTATTATTGAACCAGCAGTATCAATGATATCATCAACTATAATAGCGGTCTTACCTTTTACTTTTCCCACTATATGCATTATTTCTACATCATCAAAAGACGATCTATATTTATCGATAATAGCAATTGGTTTTTTAATGCGCCCGGAAAATTCCCTGGCTCGAGCAGTTCCTCCTACATCGGGGGAAACTACTACTACCTTATCTAAGCCCTTCTCTTTAAAGTAATTTGACAATATGTTTACGGCTTCCAACTGATCTACAGGAATATCAAAAAACCCCTGGATCTGCCCAGCATGTAAATCCATAGTAAGTACTCGATTAGCTCCCGCAGAGACCAATAAATTTGCTACTAACTTTGCGGTAATAGGCTCGCGAGGCTGGGTCTTCCTATCCTGTCTGGCATAACCATAATAGGGGATTACTGCGGTAATTCTTCCCGCTGAAGCCCTCTTTAGAGCATCTATCATAATTAGTAACTCCATAAGGTATTCATTGGTAGGCGGACAGGTAGATTGAATTATAAAAACATCTTCACCTCTTACGCTTTCCTTAATCTTAACCTTAATTTCGCCATCATGGAATATGGAAACATCAGCCTGACCTAAAGGTACATTTAAATACCTACATATCTCTTCTGCTAAATCTTTGTTGGAATTACCAGCAAATATTTTTAATACTCTTTTATCATAAGCTATCAAAATTTTATCATCTCCGTCTCTTTAAATTTCTCTTTATAGGATTTTAACTTTTATCTTCCTTCTTTTTCTTTCGCCATCCGGAAATATTCGTTTGCCTGGAACGGGCAATGGCTAAATTGCCTGCAGGCACATCCTCGGTAATAGTTGAACCAGCTCCGGTATAAGAATCTTTCCCTAATTTTACTGGTGCTACTAATGAATTGTTGCTTCCGATAAATACCCCGTCTTCTATGACAGTTTTGTGTTTTTTCTCTCCGTCGTAATTACAGGTTATAGTCCCCGCTCCAATATTGACCTTTTTACCAATTGTGGCATCGCCCAGATAGGTTAGATGAGAGGCCTTGCTGCCTTCACCTATAACAGTTTTCTTTAATTCTACAAAATTTCCTATCTTTGCTCCCTTTCCCACGACAGTTTCAGGTCGCAAATGGGCATAAGGGCCAATATTTGCTCCTTCTTTAACGGTACTGCTTTCTATTATTGAAGCCCAAACTCTAATTCCTTTTCCTATATCAGCATCAATTAGATGAGAGTAAGGCCCGATAAAACAATTACTTCCGATTTTAGTACCTTTTTCAATAATAGTGAAGGGATAAATAATAGTGTCCTGACCAATTTTAACCCCCCTCTCTATAAAGGTACTATTAGGATCAACTATAGTTACTCCCTGAAGCATCAAGTCTTGAAGAGTCTTTTGATAAACTTTCTGGGAAGCATCAGTCAGATCTAATCGATTATTTATTCCTAATATTTCCGAATAATCTTTTACTATTATATTGCCTACAGTTAATCCTTCCCTTAATAATATCTTTACCGTATCAGTTAGGTAATACTCCCCTTGTTTATTATCTGTGGTAACCTTTTCTAAAGCTTGGAACAGTTTTTCTTTATTGAAACAGTAAATTCCGCTGTTTATTTCGGTTATTTTCTTTTTATCTGTAGATAAATCTGCCTCTTCGATTATCCCCTTTATTTCACCCTTTTTATCTCTGATAATTCTTCCATAACCTTTAGGGTTTTTTAAAACAGTAGAGACCAAGGTACAACAAAAATTATTAGCCTGGTGATATTTCAAAAGCTTTTTTAGAGTTTTAACCGTTAAAAAGGGGACATCGCCGGATAAAATCAGCACATCTCCTTTAAAACCAGACAACAATTTTTCGGTTTGTAAAACTGCATGGGCAGTTCCTAACTGCTCCTTCTGTTCTACATACTCTATTTTATCACCAATTAATTCTCTTATCTTATCGCTTTTATAACCAATTATTAATATCTTTCTTTTTACTTCGAGTTGATCAACTGTATCTAATACATAATTTAAAATTGGTTTTCCCGCAAGATTATGAAGGACTTTTGGCAGATTAGATTTCATTCTCTTGCCCTTACCTGCTACCATAATAATTACGGCAGTATCTCTCATAATCATACCTCCATTTTCGTATATCGTATATCGTATATCGTATATCGAAAAAAAATAATAATGTATAATACGTAGGGGCAGACCTTGTGTCTGCCCGTAATGCGTAACGTCTAACGACTATTCACTATCGACTAAATTAACTGGCATAACTAACTAACTGGGGAACCAATTAACCAGTTAACTAAATAACTAAGTAACGAATCAAAACTAATTTATATGGCTGGGGCGGAAGGATTCGAACCTTCGAATGCGGGATCCAAATTCCCGTGCCTTACCACTTGGCTACGCCCCAAACCAAATTTTTTTATTCTTGTAACTTACTTAGAATAGACCTTCTTCTTTCTTCTCGGCCTCTTCTTCCGTTGCTGTTTCTTCTACTTCTTCTTCTACTTTAGGTTCTACTTTACTTTCTTCTACTTCTTCTTCTACTTTAGGTTCTACTTTAACTTGGGGAGCCTCTTCTAATTCCCTGTTATAGACATCTAAAACTGCATTTTGTATCTTTTCTCTGATCTCGGTATTTATAGGATGGGCAATATCCTTATGATCTCCATTGGGGAGTCTCTTGCTAGGCATTGCTACAAACATACCCTTATTGCCATCGATAACCCGTAAATCATGCACTACAAAAGAATCATCGAAAGTGATCGATACATACGCTCTTAATTTTCCTTCTGTTTCTATTTTTCTAAGTCTAACATCTGTAATTTCCACTTAACACACCGCCTTTTTTTATTTTCAATTTTAGTTTTTAAAATTATCACAATTAACTATATTCCTTATCTGCAGCTGCTTGTTATATGCAATCTATCCCTGTTAATCTACTACCAAGCCTACTGGTTTAATAAAATAAAGTTGTACTCCTAACTATAACCTCCTAATCATTCATTTTGACTAATTTACTCCAGATTATTCACATAGTTGCTATTACCTCCCTATTTCAGTAAATGTTTAAGTATTTATAAAAAATAAACACAGCAATAATAACTACTGTGTTTCTGGAATAATCTATTTAATATTTAAATTTTTCTCTTCTTAATAAATTATATTTGTCTTTATTTTCTGCAATGTTATTAGTCAGCACTGTCAATTCCCTGTTCTTTTCTGTAAGGTTTTAGTTGAAAAAATTATAACATGATAGAATTTTATTGTCAAAAAAAGTAATTTTCCAATCTACCAATCTACCAATTCTCCAATTTACCGATTCTCCGATTAGTCTACCAGTCTGCCAGTCTGCCAGTCGACCGGTCTACCAGTCTAAATTAGTTGACCAGTTATTTTTCCTGTATTTTGACGCGATACTCAATACGCAATACGCGATACTACTTTTATAGATAGGCGTCTCGCCTGTCTATAAAAGTTTATTTCCCATCGCCATGCTTAGTCTGGCAAATTCTTCTAAAGTCAGGGTTTCTCCCCTGCGGTTCTTATCAATACTTGCTTCAGTTAAAATGTTCTCTATTTCCGCTTTATCGATTTCTCCCTTAAAATAGTTAGACAAAGAATTGATTAATCTTTTTCTCCTTTGTTGAAAGGAAGCTCTAATAATATTAAAAAATAGTTTTTCGTTACCTACTTGTACTTGCGGTTTTTTATAGATATCTAATTTTATTATCATCGAACTCACTTTAGGCTGGGGGTAAAATACCGTAGAAGGGACAATATGCACTTTTTGGGGTTGAGAGTAATATTGGGCAACAAGGGATAATATGCTATAATTTTTATTCCCTGCTTGAGCCATCAATCTTTCTCCTACTTCTTTCTGGACAAGAAATACGGCTAATTTTAAATATCGATTAAGTTCAAGAATCTGTCTTATTAAGGATATGGAGATGTAGTAAGGAAGATTACCCACTATTTTTTCAATTTTTTCACCTTTTGTTCTTTTCTGCTCAAAAAAATTAACCAGATCAAAATTCATAATATCTTCAAAAATAATCTCTATATTATTAGAGGAGGGAAGGCTTTCTTTTAAAAGGGGAGTTAATTTTTTATCTTTCTCAATAGATATAACCTGTTTAACCAAGGGGGATAATGCAGAGGTTAGGGTTCCAATACCTGTGCCAATTTCTAAAATGCAATCTTTTTTATTCAATTTTAGTGAATTAATAATTATTTGTAAGGTGTTTTGATCTACTAAAAAATTCTGACCTAACCTTTTTTTGCATTTAAAATCGTATTTAGTAAGAAGTCTGGTAACTTCTGCAGGAGAAGTTAATTTAGGGTTATTCATCAGATTGCTCGCCTTTTTTAGTCGATAGTGAATAGTCGTTAGTCGTTAGTATGTGGTTTTTAGTTATTGGTTTATAGTTTTTGGATAAGAAAAATTAGTTGTCAGCTCTTAGTTTTCGGTTCTCGTTTCTAATTCATTATAATGGAGTATAGCAATAAGCTCCTACCTGTTTTGGATTTTCTATAAACTCGAAACTTGTAACTTGTAACCCGCAACTCGTTACTTATCACACATTACTCATTACGGGCAGACACAAAGTCTGCCCCTACTAATTTTTCCTGTATTTTGACGCGATACGCGATACTCGATACGAATTTTGGAGCCGGCGATCTGAGTTGAACAGACAACCTACGGATTACGATTCCGTTGCTCTTCCAATTGAGCTACGCCGGCATCATATCCTCTTAAAAAAAATGGTAGGCGGAACAGGACTTGAACCTGTGACCCCCTACATGTGAAGCAGGTGCTCTGCCAACTGAGCTATCCGCCCATTTTTTATAATAAATAAATTGGTGCCCCCAAGGGGATTTGAACCCCTGTCGCCGCCGTGAAAGGGCGATGTCCTGTCCCCTAGACGATGGGGGCATTTTTCGATGGGCCGTGCAGGTTTCGAACCTGCGACCCCCTGATTAAGAGTCAGATGCTCTACCAACTGAGCTAACGGCCCTAAAAATATTTAAAATTAAAAAATTTTGCTTCTAAATGTTACTATATTTTTTACTGCCTGTCAATAACTTAATTCGTATCTCGCATCTCGTGAATCGTATCTCGTACGTTAGCGTACAGCGTTTAGCGTAGAGCGTATAGTTAAGAAAAGAAGACAAAGATGAAATGCTAAAGCCAGAATAAATTCGTATCGCGTATTGCGTATCGAGTATCGCGTGAAGAAAAAGAACTAGAGAAAAAAGAAGATAAAAAAACAAAAGCAATAAATATTCTTTTCTCTTTCTAACTACCTCACTAAAGTATACACTAACAGTTGTTTTGTAGTATATTATTAGTCTATTACTACTTAATACTCGCTATCTTCTTCAGGAATTCGGGCTAAATTTTCAAATTTTGCATATTCTTTTATGAAAGCCAAATCTATTTGACCTGTAGGACCATTTCTCTGTTTACTAATAATTATCTCAGCAATGCCCTTCTTTTCTGTTTTTGTCTTATAATATTCCTCTCGATATAGAAAAACAACTAAATCAGCATCTTGCTCAATTGCCCCACTCTCTCTTAAATCAGAAAGACGGGGCCTTCTTTCAATCCTTTGTTCCACCGCTCTGGATAATTGGGAAACTGCTATTATCGGAACATTTAATTCTCTCGCTAAACCTTTAAGAGAACGAGAAATTTCTGAAATCTCCTGCTGCCTATTTTCTACTCTGCCAGAACTTGTAATAAGCTGCAAATAATCTATTATTACTAAACCAAGATTATGCTGAGCTTTTAATCTCCTGGCTTTAGCCTTAATCTCTAAACAAGTTATTCCGGCTGTATCATCAATAAAAATGGGGGCAGAAGCTAATCGACCTGCCGCCATTGAAAGGGTGGGCCAATCTGATTCGGCTAATCGTCCTTTTCTCAAATTATGGGCATCAACTCGAGCCTCTGAACAAAGCATCCTTTGAACTAATTGAGATTTTGACATTTCCAAGCTAAAAAGGGCTACCGGTATATTTTTAGAGACTGCGATATACTGGGCAATAGTCATACAAAAGGCTGTTTTGCCCATCCCAGGCCTACCAGCAATAACAATAAGCTCGGAGGGCTGAAACCCGGTAGTAATATCATCAAATTCGTCAAATCCACTGGGAATCCCGGTAATAAATTCATCTCTATGATATAGATTTTCAATCTTCTCAAAACTATCCTGAAGTATCTCCTTAATAGGAACGAAAGACTGCCCTAAATTTCTCTCTGAAACCTCAAAGATCAAATGCTCTGCTTTATCCAGCAAAATTTTAGCATCTTCTTTTTCTTCGTAACCCATAGAAATAATTTTAGTAGCATTATTAATTAAGTTACGCAAAATAGATTTTTCTTCGATAATTTTGATGTAGTGCTCAATATTTGCTGCAGTAGGGACACTATTAATTAGATTGGTTAGATAGGTAACTCCCCCTATCTCTTCTAATAAATTTTTCCTATTTAATTCCTCGGTTAGAGTAACTAAATCAACACCCCTGCTCTTTTCAAACAGTTCAAGAATACACTTAAAAATAATCTGGTGAGCTTTTTTGTAAAAATCTTCGGGTCTTAAAATATCCACACCGTGCAAAATAGCATCTTCCTGAAGAAACATTGAACCTAAAGCAGCCTGTTCTGCACTAATATTTTGAGGAGGATTCCTGCCTAATTCCATTTTTTAACTCCATATTAAACTAGTCGTTAGTGAATAGTCGTTAGTCGTTAGCAATAAATGAAAAATACAAAACTGGTTTTCAGTTTTCGGTTTACAGTTTTCAGTTCACTGTAAAGTCGTTTTTAAAACTTGTAACTCGCAACCTGCAACTTGTAACCTGTATTTTAACTGATTAACCGGGTAACTGGATAACTAATATCCTATCCGCTAAACGCTATATGCTTTACGCTAATATACGATATACGAACTTATTTTTTAGTATCCTCTGTTTCCTGCTCAGATGCGGAATCAGAAATTAAATTAACTTTAATTTGAGGAGTTACATCTTTATATAAGTTAACTGGTACAATATGAACACCCAATTTTTTTAAGGATTCTTTTAAATTAAGTTTCTTTTTATCTAATTCAATTCCGTGTTCCTTTAATAGAGCTTCCGCAATATCTTTGCTGGTTACAGAACCGAAAAGCTTTCCTTCTTCCCCGGCTTTCACTTTAATCTCCAAAGAGATATTGTCAAGTTTTTCAGCTAAATCTTTAGCCTCATTTAATGCCTTCTCTTTCTTTGCTAATTCTTTTTTCTTTAAATATTCTATCTCTTTAAAATTACCCTTGGTATAGGAAATTGCTTTACCTTGGGGAATCAAAAAATTACGGGCAAAGCCGTCGCTTACTTCTACTACATCTCCTACTTGTCCAATTTTTTCCATATTTTGCTTCAAAATTATTTTCATATTTTAAGCCTCCCTACTCTATTCTCTATTTATTATAAATTCTTCCATCAATTTTAGCAACATTTATTAGTCGGTTATTTTCAGGTATATTAATTCACCAATTAGATTAGTCGTTAGTGAATAGTGAATAGTCGTTAGTACAAGAAGACACGGCACGCCGTGCCTCTACTAATTACGCATTACTGGCAGACACAAGGTCTGCCCCTACGTATTATACATTATTATTTTTTTTCGATATACGATATACGATATACGATATACTAAATTATTCTTTTCTGGCGGTAATTAATCTTCTAAAATCTATCCATATATCTAACATGGCGGCCCAGGTAACAATTTGGGATAAAAGGGGTTGAAAGCACACCAGAACATATACAACCCACTTTAAAAAATTTTTAATTTTAAACCGCTCCAATATAAAACTGGTTAAAGAAAGCCCATAAATCAAAAATGCTACTGCAAAAAAAACTTGAATATTTATTCCAATTTTATTTAAAAGAGGTACTTTGTAAACTGTTCCCAGAATTATCAATATCATCCCTAAAAGATAACTCCAAAAAAAAGACTTAGAAGCTCTCCAGTTATGAAAGGGTGAAAAGTTAGCTAGTTTATATCCAAACCTCTTTAAAATCAAACGAGCTACCCAGTAATTTAAAATAGTATCAAAAATTGAAGCAAGAATAATCATTCCCGGGAATGCTATCTTAACAATACTGATGGTTTGGGTTAAGGAATCTTTCAGGGTAGCTAATTGTTCTGGAGATAATCCCATATTGCTATAAAAATTCAAAGATTGAGTTATAATTTTATCTATCTCTTCTATATCAAATAATACGGTGTTGAGATCTAAAACCCAAAAGCCGATTAAAAGGATTAAACCTTTAGAAACAAGAGAAGCTATGCTTCCAATGATAATAATATCTGTTAAAGATAATCCTTTTTTTATACCAAAACCTAAAGTTAGCCCCAATATTCCAAAGCCTAATAGGACCATAAGCCCTTGCAGGGGACCAGCTAAAATAGTTACCAAAATCCCTGATATAAAAGCTGAGATAATAGCAAACTTTATGCTATGGCGTAAACATAAAATTATAATCGGAAGAGGGCACAAAAAACTTACCAGTGTACCCAGTAAGGGAATGTAAATACTAATAATAAATAGAACGGCAGTAATTGCTGCTAAAAATGCACCCTCAACCATTGATTTAGTTGGAATTTGTTCTGTCAATAAAAAACCTCTTAAACTAAAAATTATTTTCGTATATCTATCTCGTATCTCGTATTGCAATTGTTAAATTCTAACTTTTTTACTATTATCTATGCTGTCTTATTTCGTAAAGGGCGTATTGCAATACGCCCCTACTTCTTTTTAATAAACTCGTATATCATGAAGAGAATAGAAGTCAGGAGCTAGTAGTCAGAATCCAGAATATAAACCGGCGCGTAACATTCAGATCCTAACGATATGCGAAATACGATATACTATATACCAAATACCATATACTAAATACTAAATACTAATTTATTTTGCCACATAAGGAAGAAGCCCTATTTCTCTTGCTCTTTTTATAGCTATAGCCAGCGTACGTTGGTGTCTTGCGCAGTTTCCGGTTGCTCTACGAGGTAACATTTTGCCTTGTTCAGTAATAAATTTTCTTAATAAATCTATATCCTTATAATCAGCTAATATTTTATCTTTGCAAAAAAGACAAACTTTCCTTTGTGGTCTTCTAAAAGAACTATATCGTGTCATTAATTTATATTTTTCCTCCTTTTTAATCTATCTTCTCTTTTTGGTATTTCTTTAAATAATTAATTAGCTATCTTTATTTTGAATTTTTTTTTCATATTGTAGGGTTAATAAATATCTGATAACTCTCTCTTCTAACTTTATAACCCTTTCAAGTTCAGCAATAATTTTTTCATCCACATTAAAATTTAAGACCACATAAATCGCCTCTGTGAAATCCTTAATTTCATAAGCTAACTTTCTTTTGCCCCATTTATTTGTCTTGGTTATTTCTCCCTTTGCGTCGGTAATAAGCTTTTTTAATTTATCCAATAAGGAATCTAATTCTTTGTCTTCTAATTGGGGATTTATAGCAAGCATTATTTCATAACTTCTCATCTGTTACCACCTCCTTTCGGTTTAATCAGCCCCTGAAAGATTCTTCAGGAGCAAGGAAATTAGAAATATAAAACGATTTATATTATACCACAGATATTTTCGTTATCAAGTTTTTATTCGTATCGCGTATTGCGTATCGAGTATCGCGTGAAGAAAAAGAACTAGAGAAAAAAAAGAAATAAGAAAATTAAAAAACATCAATATTTTTCTTAATCCCGGGGGATAATTTCTCTGATTTTCTTCTCTAATTTTACCCGGGGAACCAGGACTTTCCTGCCACAACAAAGACATTTTAAGCCAATATCAATACCGGTCCTGGTAATTTCCCAATGGAAACCACCACAAGGATGTTTCTTCTTTAATCTAATAATATCACCCATCCCTAATTTTAAAGGCATGTTACTATTCCTTATTCACCAATTGACCAATTCTCAAATCTACCAATTCACTAATTATCTAATTATATCAGTTGGCAGGTCTACCAGTCACCCGGTCTACCGGCTACCCCTGTCAGCCAGTTTGCCAGTTAATGTAGCAACACGGCGTGCCGTGTTGAATTAAATAGACACGATGCATCGTGTCTCTACTCTATTAAATAAAAATTGAAAACTAAAAGCAAAAAATCATAATTCTTGCAGTAAAGAGCTATATCCCTTTTTATCCTTTTCTTTGAAGGGGCCGACAATAGATAAATTTATTTTATCTTTATTAAAAATATTTTGAGCCATTTTCTGAATATCTTTCACTTTTACTTCTTCAATTTTTTCTTTTATTTCATCAAAAGTTGAAGGTCTACCATACAAAAGCATCCTATTCCCCAACCAAAATGCCCTGCTTAAAGTACTTTCCAAACTTAAAGATAGTGCACCTTTATACATTTCTTTTGCTTTTCTCAATTCATCTTCTTTTAAATTATTATCTTTTATTTTATTAAGCTCCTCTAAAATTGTCTGGATAGTTTCCCTCAGTTTACTTGAATCGATACCGGCATAAATATTGAAAGAACTGATA
>Ga0180732_1001140_pt1 | contig 17508 bp, 35 predicted proteins | sample KR11_01MetaG_FD_148674 | JGI IMG/M metagenome (GOLD analysis project Ga0180732, IMG submission 148674) | Groundwater microbial communities from the Olkiluoto Island deep subsurface site, Finland - KR11_0.1 MetaG | ecosystem: Environmental > Aquatic > Deep subsurface > Groundwater | place...
CTCAGCAACGTCTAAATAGTGCTAGTCAAGGGGAGAGGGCGGTTATCTCCTTTTCCGTTCTCTCCCCTTGCTAGGTAGGAGCGCAATGACAGACATCGAAAAGGTACGACTCCTCATTGGGGATGTTACTCCTGCACTGCCAGCCTTGCCCTATTATACGGATGCCCAAATTCAAGCATTCTTAACGATGGCAAGCGACGACATATTTCTGGCGTCTGCCTATGCACTGAAATCGTGGGCAGCGGCAATAGCGAGCACGGTAGATTCTGAAAAGATTGGTGACTACTCTTATTCCAAGAAAACCGTAGCCAATAAGCTCACCGTTGCCGAGAATTACCTGAAGATGGCCTCGGAGGTCCCCGCTCTAGGCTGGGCGGAAATGAACTTCACGGACATTGAAGAATGACATACTCTGATTTGCTCATAAGCACTTGTACAGTAACCCGCTATGCTCCTGGCGCGATAGACGCCTACGGGAATCCTACTAAGGCATGGGCGAATCACCTTGTAGGCCAAAAGTGCCGCATATCCTATCCGAAGGGGAAGCAGATTCAACGCGGAACTGAGGTCGTATCGGTCGATGCGATGCTATTCATGGAAAACGTGGACGTGACGGTTCACGATAGAGTAATAGTGGACACAATCACATATGAGATTCTATTCGTGGCTGACCCGCAAGATGCGGTCGGCAACCATCATAAGGAGCTTTCGCTAGTCAGGGTGATAGCGTAGTGAAAATTGATGTAGTTTGGGAAATGAATCTCAAAATACCCGAAGTCCAGAAGGCAACCGAAGAAGCTACGCGCTTGGGACTGAGGGATACCATCGTGGCAATCACGAACGATGCCATCCGGGAAAGTCCTAAGTTGACGGGCAATAACATGAGGTCAATCGCCGCTGAGGTCTCTGGTATGGGCATGGTCGCTGGTGGTGGCGAAGGTTCGGCGGAACGGGTAGTGGACGATTCCAAACTAGAGGCGGCGGTTTGGAGTAGCAGCGGTTACGGCGGCTTCCTCGAAACAGGGACCGTCAAGATGCCAGCACGTCCCTACTTCCGACCTGCCCTTGATTCCCATAGTGCTGAATTGGTCCCGAACATTGCGAGGCACATCAAATGAGTGACGCAAACGCCATCCTACGCAAATATCTTGCGGCTGATCCTGGCCTGATAGCAGTTGTTGGGGTCAAGATCTTCTGCCCGCGCGTGCCTGAAAAGACTGTCCTCCCTGCTCTCGGCTTCTTCGCACGTGGCGGAAATTCAACGCCTTACATTCCGCCTATGCCTGAGCCTAGTTATCAATTCGATTGCTGGGGAACGAGTCCGATACAAGCAAGGTCGGTTTATACCGCGCTGTACACCGCGCTTCAAGGGATTCAAAACGTGAAAGTTACTATCGCGCCGACCGATTACTTTATCAAGTCGGCAATCGAAGAAGTGCAGGGAATGGATTTACAGGATGTGGAATATCCAAACTACCACAGAGTGATCACCTTTTTTCGAGTAATGATAACCATTTAGGAGGTAAACGATGGGAACTGTAGCAAATGTTTTAGTGGGAGACGCGACGGTAACGGTTACTCCAAATGCAGGAACCTTGCATCCGGCTGCGCCGGTGATCATAGGCTATACCGTGGACGGTGTAGACATGTCCGTCAAGACAAGTTTCGCGGATATTAAAGTCGAGGAAACTAACGGAACGATTATCCGTCGAATCACGGACCAGGAAGTGACGGTTACGCTGAACGTCGCTGAGGGTACACTGGACAACCTGGTTATAGCTATACCAGGTACTCATTTGGCTGGCGCAGTACTCACGATTGGTGGCGATATGCTAGGTGAATTCGCATTGTCGATTGTGGGCGTAGGCCCAACAGGAGGCTTCACGCGCACGATTGCCTTACCTCACGTGAACGCAACAGGAGAGGTCGGTATCCCCTTCAAAAAGGGCGCTATCTCCGTTGTCCCGATTACGTTTAGCTGTCTGACTATCGCTGCCGGTACGTTCGGTACTATTACCGACGCATAGGAGGTTAACATGGGTGACACTGGACATGTATTAGTAGGCGATGCTTCTATCGCCGTGGGTTCGGGTTACACATTCAGACGCATAGGATACACCACGGACGGGGTAGATATGTCCGTCAAATCGTCCTTTGCCGATATTAAGGTCGAGGAAACCGAAGGGACGATAATCCGCAGGGAAACCGACCAGGACGTGACTGTGAGTCTGAATATAGCAGAAGGGTCTCTAGCGAACTTGGAAGCGGCGATACCTGGCTCGCTCCTGGTAGTGAACCTCCTGACCATCGGTGGGACTGCGTTACAAGACAAGGCATTGACTCTAGTGGGGAGAGCACCTTACGCTGCCCCGACAGAAGAGCGCACGATTGTCATTAACAACTGCAACCCGACAGGTGAAGTCTCGGTGCCTTACAAGAAGGGTGAGGTCTCGGTTATCCCAATGACCTTCTCGGCTCTCGTTGCAAACACCGGAGTATTTGGGAGCGTGGAAGACGCTGTGCCTGCCCTCTTGACGGGGTTAACGGAAAACCTGGCCGCGAGTTTCGTTCCTGTATTCGCTACCGCAACTCTGGACTATGCTCTCGCTGCCGCAGGTGGCGAGGCTACTGTAGACATTACCGCAACATTCGCCGGAGCAACGCTGACCTTCTACGATTCGGATCACCCGACTGGTACTGTGGTGGCGTCCGGCGTAGCACATGCAGTCACCGTTGCTGTAGGAATAAACGTCATCGTAATCAAGGTAGTTAAAGCGACATTAGGCACGAGGCATTACAAAATAGTAATAACCAGACCGTAAAAGGAGAATCATGGAACGGACAGAAGAGGACAAGATACTTCGTGTGGGCGTCTCGGTAACTCTAGGCGGGAAGGAATATGAGGTTAGACCTCTGGTTATCAAAGATGCCCGCGAATGGCGCAAGAAGTTTGCTTCGTTAGTGGCGAGACTCCCATCCTACGCCAAAACCACAACGGACAACCCCACTGACTTCGAGGGTGCGGTTAACGCCATGCTAGTGTCCATGCCGGACGAAATCGCAGACCTGTTCTTTTCGTATGCCAAAGACCTGGACAGGGAAGCCATCGAAGCGGAAGCAACGGAAGTGGAACTTGCCAAGGCGTTAGAGGGGGTTATGACGCAGGCCTTCCCTTTATTGCAGAGTCTCGCGGGCGCACTGGGGAAGTTGGCTCGGTAGGCGAGACGTTCGAGTTTCTTTTGTCTGAATGGCACCTTGACCCTGTTTATATCTCTGAACACTGGACGGACGAAATGTTCGGTGTCATGGTTGAGAAGTTGGTGGAACGGAAGCAGCGAATCAATGAAGCCATGTCCGGTAAGGGTCACTCCGGTGATAGGGTAGTTTCGGACAAAGCGTTATTTCAGCAACTAGGGAACAAATTGAAGGTGGTAAAACGTGGCGATTAGTCTAGGCGATGCCCTTTTGACGTTGGGCGTAGACACAAAAGACTTTGACAAAGGAATAAAGGGCGCGGAATCCTCAATAGGAGACCTTGCCAAGTCTGCTCAGAAGTCCATGCTCGTTGTCGGCGGCGCTTTGGCTACTGCTGGCGGTGCTGTAGTTGCAATGGCTGGCATGTCAGTCAAGGCATGGGCCGATGAAGAAGCGGGCATAATCAAACTTCAGACTGCGTTGAGGAATGTTGGAGTGAGTTACGACAATGTAAAATCGTCTCTAGAGGCTAATATCACAGCCACACAGTACAAAACAGGGCAGGCCGATGATAAACAGAGGGCGGCTTTAGCTAATCTCATCGCTCTTACGGGGAATTATGATACCGCACTGAAATTGCTCCCCCTGTCTATGGATTTGGCTGTTGCTAAGAGTATGGATTTGGAAGCGGCTTCTAATATCATCGCACGCGTATCAATGGGAAATACTGCCATTCTCGGACGCTACGGGATACAACTAAGGGAAGGGGCAACAGCAACTGAAGCTCTGGGGATGTTGCAACAGAAGTTCGGCGGACAGGCCGATGCCTACGGTAAAAGCACGGCGGGTGCGTTCGCCAAGATTACCGCTGCTACGGGAGACCTGAAAGAGTCGATAGGTAAAGCACTGGCTCCAGCTATAAGTGCACTCTTAGATCAGCAGTTGTTACCCTTAGTTAAGAACCTCATGGATTTCGCCGAGAGGCATCCTGGAGTAGTCAAAGCGATTACCGCGATAGGCGTTGCTATGGCAGGCCTTGGTGCGACTCTTATCACTGTATCCCTCGCGATGACGGCGAATCTAATACCAAACATTATCACTCTGATTGCACGTCTCGGAGTATTGGCGGCAGCAACATGGACTTATGTGGCTGCACAGGTGGCTTCTCTGGCACTTGCAGGACCGGCAGGTTGGGCTATCCTGATTGGTGCCGCTACTGCAACCGCTATAGGTCTCTCCGCGTTAACGGCGGCTGCTATCCGCGCTGGGGTAACTATGGCCGGAGCAACACCACCGACTACGGAAGGTGCGTATCCCTTTGGTTCTTATACAGACGCGATGGGAAGGGTCTATGACGAGTCAGGAAAACAGATCGGCGGCCCTATGATGAATGTCTCAACCTCGGCCTATGCTTTGGGTGGAGTAGTCCCTGGTCCTATCGGTCAAGCTGTGAGCGCTGTCGTCCACGGCGGCGAGACTATCATACCTGCTGGACAGAGCATGGCATCGGTATCAATCACTGGAAACAACTTCTACGTGCGAGACGAGTCAGACATAGACCGGATAGGACAGGCCATCGTGGACAAGATACGGGCGAGAACGGGCGTTAAAATCTAGATGGCAACCTACATTAGAATAGCTGGCGTGGACATTCAAAGGCTCAAGGGGAGCGTCTCGGTTTCCAATACTCTAGGCGGACGCTCTACAGCCTCGTTCGTGGTGGTGGACGAAACGGGGGTTGCCGCTTACGCACGCGGGCAGGCGGTCGAAATCTTCACAGACTTTCCCATCCCGCCGTTCATTCACCCTCTGTTTTCAGGATTCATCGACTACCCGGAACGGCAAAGAATCTCCCCTGTCGGCAACGCTCTCTACTGGACCATCCAGTGCATGGACAACACGTACCTGGCAGACAAGAGAATTGCAGCTGAATCCTACACTGGACAGACGGCGGGATTCATCGTCGACGACTTGTTTGATAAGTACCTCGCTCCCGAAGGCGTGACCATCGGAAGCATCGAAACGGGACCGACTATCGCCGAACTGGTAGTCAACTATTCGCAAGTATCAAGGGCTTTCGATGCGCTCGCCGCCCGTAGTGATAAGGTCTGGTATATCGACCTGGGCAAGCAACTCTGGTTTGTCGACCGCACTACATCGGTGGCTCCGTTTGCCATCCTTGCAAGTGATATAGTCCGCGACCCTGGGATTGCGTCCAGACTCAAAGAAGCATCTCCTTTCTACCGCAACAGACAATACGTCCGGGCGGGTCAGAATATAACCGGCCTCCAAACAGAGACGTTCACCGGCGATGGGGTGACGGTAGCATTTCCATTAGGCTATCCGATGGCCAGAGTGCCTTTTGTAACGGTCACAGGTAGAGGCGCACAGACCTACGGAATCAAAGGCATAGACACCGCGAAAGACGTTTACTGGAACAAGGGCGATGCGATTATCACCTTTGATGTAGCTCCCGCAGGTGCCTCTACCATCGTCTGTGCTTACTACGGATTATATGACATCATCGTTCAGGTTGATTCTGTACCTGAACAGACGGCAAGGGCAGCGGTAGAAGGCGGAACGGGAATCATCGAATCCCTTGAAGACTTCCCGAATATCGAAGTTAAAGCGGATGCGATGGATGCCGCGATAGCCACTCTAAATCATTACGGGGTAATCGGCAAGCAGTTTACTTTCCCTATCCGGGACTGGGGCCTCGAGCCCGGGCAGATGGTGACTGTGACTCACGCGCCATACGATTTGACTGCTGACGAACTTCTAGTCGAATCGGTCACTATTTCGGAGACAGCACCGGGTGAACTGAAGTATACCGTAGTAGCAATTGAAGGCCCGGAACTCGGAGACTGGACGGGCTTCTTTAAGGCGCTGGCCGACGCTAGATCAGAAATCATGGAGCGGATTACCATTGGCAGCAACCAGATACTGATTATCCTCTCCCATGATTCAGACATCTGGAAGTGGAGCGAGACGGTCACCGGAACTCCCTATGCCTGCGACCTTCCCTCGTTAACGTTGTATCCTAGCCTCACGAGATACCCCTGTTAGGAGCGTAATGGGTAAATATAAGTGGACTTCAAACGTAAGAATCACGGTTCGTGACTTGGCTGGGAATATCCTAGAGCAAACCGAGACTAAGAACATGATCGTCAAAGTCGGGCGTAAAATGTGGCGCGACTTGCTCAGAGGAACTATTACCGATGGCAAAATCAAATATGTTGATTTAGGCACCGATGCAACAGCCGTAGCGGATGCACAGACGAATCTCGTCACTGGTGTATATCGTCACGCCATCACGAGCGATGCTATCCCGGCAGATGACCAGTACGAAACCACCTGCTATATCGCGCCTGCGGATTACGTGGGCTGGATTCGGGAGTTAGGATGGTTCGCGGGCGTGGGTGCGGTAGGTCTGGGCACGGGCATCATGGTTGCGAGAGTGCTTTGGAGTCGGAATAAGACAAACATAGAGAGCGTGGACATTACCAGGCTCGATTCCATCGTGGAGGGATAAAACATGGCATACGTACCTGTTGGCCCATGGGTTAACGGAGCTATTCCGCCGATATCGGCGGCGAATTTAGACCATGTGGAGACACAATATACGGAGGCTGTAACCGCTTTAACCACTCATGCGGCGCTTCTCACGGGCGTTCATGGGACTGGCGCTCTTAGTCTTGCGGTAGCTGTTGCCTGCGCTGCGCCGTATACCGGCAACGATGGGGTGAACACAGCTAGAGCGCACGGGTTAGGCCGTATCCCGAAGTTGGTGGTTATCGCACGCGGACTGGGCAGTCTCTATGTAATCATCGGAACGATTGCCTACATATTCCACGACGGTGCTGTGGTAGGGCTTGCCGTAACCGCGATGGATGCGACTAACTTCTACGTTGGGAACGCGACCAGCTATGTCAACTCAGCCAATGCCAACGCAGAAGCATATTACTGGGCAGCTATCGGATAACAGGGGGTGAGATATGACAGACGAAGAATTTCGCACCATAGTTTTATCGCAACTCCAAAGTATCAATGAGGGTCTTTGGGGAAAACCAAACACGGATGATAAAGGACTGGCTGGCAAGGTAAGAGAGGTCTGCGAGAGTCATTATAAATTGAAGGGGCAGGTGACTCTTCTCATTGGAGTCCTGATAGGCTCAGGCGTACTTGGTAGTGGTATTTACGGAGTGACAAGGCTGATAGGGAGATAGTATGTGTACGGCGATTGAAAATGAAGAGGAATGCTGGTGTATCAAGGAAGGGTGTGATTGCCCTCTTTGTAAGCAGGTGACGGGTTCGACCGAAGGTTGGTGTTGTACCTGCCATGCGGCGAAATCTAACTGGCACATATAAGGAGGTTTAACATGGATTGGATTCGAGGTCTGGTAAGGCCAGTGCTGACATCCTTCATGGTGTTAGGGTGGTTCATTCTCATCATCAAGGGAATGACCGTTCCTCTGGCGTGGGAGATTGCTTCTACCGGCGCGTTGGCCTGGTGGTTCTACGACCGGAGCAAGACACGTAAAGACAGGGAGATATGAGAAACAAACAGGGGCAGTTTGTTAAACAGAAGAAGGCATACACCAAGAAGGACATCGGGACCGTCCTCTTGCACATGCTGGACGGCTTCCTGATAGCCTACCTGGTGACTCAACCGAAGTTGGGCCTTATCCTCATAGGGTTGATGATATTCGTGGGTTTTCTGGTATACGAGGTTTTGGAAGACCTCCGATGTGCAGACCGTGGCTACCGCGATATTTTCGGGTGTTTGCTCGGACTGGGAATTTACGCCATATATCCTGTAGCTTTAATGTTGTGGGAACGCTATCGCTAAATCCGTCGAATTCCACGGGATTAGAAAATGTGTGTTTCATGTGAATTTTACGATGCTCTCCACGGCACTTGCAAGATAGGAAGCAAGGTAGGCGAGAAATGCCCGTACTTTAGCCGGCGTAATTATGGCGAATCTGCCACAATAAGGGGTGAAGAATGAAAGACACACACCAATGTAAGACAGGTGAGAACACCCCAACCGTGGGAGATAATAGATGAGTGGGAATGGTGGGAAGTTACACTCCGAACGAATGTCATTCCCTCTCCTCCAATTCCTTATGCAAGACTAACGCCGCTTTAACGATTTCCTCGATAACAGGCTTGATATGCACATCCATTCCGTGCATGTGGAAGGGAGTCATTGTGTTGGCAATTCTCAACCGAAATAAGCCAATGGCTTTATCCTTGTCCATCTCTTTCCCTAATCCCAGAGGTCAAAGTAGTATTTTTCTAGCAATTCCAACCCTCTGTGAAGTTTCTGCTTCTTGTTAGCCATTCGCGCTTGATATTGTTCGACGAAGTTATCGCGGGGCAGATTGGAAGTATCTCTATTCTGTTCTTCGAAACATTCAATCATCTCGGATAACACGGCTTGCCATTCCTCCCAGTTGTTTATGTCGTTGGGATAGGTGTTAGTCGCTGCTTTAAACTCCCGAAGTCCACGTGCAATCGTCGCGGAGAGCCAACTGTCAAAATTCCACATATCTTCGTAGCAGTAACCCTTTGTTCCTCTTTCCCAGAATCGCCTTAATGCTCTAAACATTCTCCCCTCTCTTTCTTAAACAGTTCCCAGAGTTTAGTATTGCTCTTCGGATCCCCAAACCCAACAAACTTCTCCTTCACGTACTTCACGAAGTCCTCCCAGATAAGGTCTACTTCTTCGGGAGTCATAAAACCAACGTCCTCCGTGATTTCTCTAGCGTCATCTTGTCCTTGTCCGGCTCGATAACGACTCGCGGACATCCGAGTGTGCTAGGTGGGCTGCCCCATCGCTCCAGATAACACGGCGGTACTCCCTGCATATACGCCTTCACCCAAGCTCCTGTCATTGTCGCTATGGTTTCAAAGGACTTTATCTTATCGTCGCGGAGGATCAACCGTTGCGGGATGTCAGGGGATTCCTGCCCATGAAGATGGCCTGATAAGACAATATGGGCATTTACCATAGACGCCGCAAGTCTCAGAACGGCCAGTGCTCTCGCCCCTGATGTTCTCGCCGCACCTTCCCCGTGTCTGGCGTGAATCAGGAAGTCATGGACATGCCCACCTCGATTGAAGTTTAGTCGGACGAAACAGGACACTCCGGCATAAGGCACTTTGTATTTCTTATTCGCCTTCTTTAGCAACTCTTTCATAAAGTCGTAATGGTTCCGCCTCCGTATGTCCTCATCGTGGTTCCCTTCGATTAGACCTAAGCACTTATCCCAGATGGGTGACAATATCTCGTCTACCTTTTCCACTTGTGTAGGGCCGATATTGTCCTCATTTCCTTTCATCCAGGGAGCGAGAATCTTCCCATCCCATCTCTTGAAGTCCGATGGTGTGATGCAGTCTCCGTAATCTCCCATGCCTAGCCAGAGAGCGTTCTTGGTGTTCTTGATTTCCGTGACCTTCTCTTTAAGTAAGTCTTCGTCACAATGCACAACTCCGAGATGCAGATCGCCGAGAGGATACAGGTAGTATTTATCAGGGCGGGTGCAATCAATCCGTTTCGTTATGACTTCCAATCTTTCCTCCTAATTTCCTTCAGTTTGGTCTCGGCCTCTTGATAGCTGTCCGCTTCTACAGCTTTGAAAAACTTGACACAAGCATCACACAACGGCCCGTAGGTTAGGTAATCGTCTGCCTCTGCGAAAGCAGGCCACCAATACCCTTTCATGTCTTTAGTTTGGACCTCGTGACCGCAACTGGCTATAATCATACCTCTTTCTCAAACATCGAAATCGTAATAGGCACTCCGTATTTCTTCCTTACCATATCCCTCTCATTCCTAGGCAAGTCGGCCCAGCAACGCCTTAACGGACAACCGCCATCCTTCTTCTCTACTCTAGGCTGACAAGTGAAACCTAACGGACATTCCATTGGAACGAGTAGCCACGGCTCTGTTTCGATTACACCCAAGCCAGTTAATCCACGCATTGGCATCACATGCTCACTAAAATCAAAATCACATAGGCTATGTACAGCGTCCAGATGATATGCCACTTCATTTACTCAATTCCTCGTTAAAGTACCCAGATTCCCATAACGCTTTAATATCAGATACTACCACGTTCTGTCCCATCTGCGCCGCGTAGTTCTGCATCCACACCCAATGCCACCTCTCGGCCTCTCCCTTAGAGAAGTAGCCTTCGTGGAGGTCATACGCATACTGGGCGTTCTTCAAGACGTTGGGATTCTCTGCGTGGATGTGGACGACTTGCCCTGTCAGCATACCTATTAGGAACACAACTAGGAAAGTCAACCTTTTCATCTTTCCTCCCTCTGTGCAAACTCATTCGACAATGTGCCCGCCCTTCGCTAATCTCGCTCTTGCCACACGTCTAGCCTGCGCTAATGGTACTTCACGAGCCAACATCTTCCAGCCACAACGGGGAACCCATGCTGTATAGCCAGTCTCGTCCTTGAATATGACGATGTTCCTGTATTGCTTCGGCGATTCGTAGTAACCGTAGCCGTAATCTGCGTATGTCCCACAATCAAAGAACATCCGTGTCGTATCGTAGAACTCTTGCCGCTCCCCATAACACAGATGTTTGTGAAATGGACATTTGGCACGAGTACGAATGGGATGCTCGCAACGGTAAATATGCAACGTTGTCATCCTGGCCACCGTGATACCCACTCTAAGATAGCATCGCCCATTCCTCCTACAAACACTATGACCAGAATGATAATCTTCATTTCTTCGCCTTCTTTTCACATCGCCTGCAAATAGGTTTTAGGCCACGCTGTTTATCAAGGGAAGCGAAATAAGGGTGAGTCCAGACATCATTGCCACATTTACAACACTTTAGTCTTATTGGGTCAGTCATTTCTTCACCCCTTCCTGGATCGAGCATCCTTCGCATCCTGCGGGTTCCTGACAGAAGATGGGCTTGTACGGGCAGGGTTGACCTTTCATACTAACAATCCTTCTTGCCACATGTAGGGCAATCGGTAATTATTTTCCCACAATCGGGACAATGGCGATGGGGACAGCTGAAGATAGAATTACAGCTACTACACCAGAAGCTTGTTGGCCCCAAGTTGTCCCGATTCCATTCAGGGCTAGGATTTATTATAGTCAGCGTACCATTCACTATTCTGTACATTGTTTCCTCCTTTGAAACCACCACTTGATATATTGCCAGAGGGACTTACTTTCCCATATCCTTACTTGTCCATAGAAATCTCTAACTTGGGCAGATATAACCGCAGCGTATTGTTCTAGGGATGCACCCTGAGAAGCATCAACTATAGCATATATCTCGCTGGCTCGGAGAGAGGAATCACGCTCTTTGGTAAACTCCACTGTTATAGGTTCAACTCCATTATCAAAAAGTACCTTCTGAAAAGCATCACGGGTTAACTTCCAAATAGAATCGAAGAGTTCACTGTGTGCGTCTCGTAACAGTCTGTCAGTAATCAGGACTTTGGAACCAAACTCCTTTTCCTCTCCCGCAGTAAGAAGCCATTCTTCATAGTTTATTGGTGTATTCATTTCTTCCTCCTATACCAACATTACCTCAAGTTCAATATATCCCTCTTTATTCGTGTAGACCTTCCTTGCGTGTAACTCGATTATTTGTGAGTCGTCTTCCCAGAGAATACCGTTGGCCGCATCGAAAAGACTCTTACAATAATTATCCACGTCCGGCCTGATTGTCGGGTAGTCCAACTTACTCCGCGCCGGTTGTTGGATGTAGAACGTGACTGTCAACTTTATCGGAGTGGGTTTCAATATCGGCCTCGGTATTTGACCTACAAGCAAACACCGTAGATTGAACTCATACTCTTCTGTTTTCTCTGGCGTGTAAGAATGAACCTTGCCATTGTTCATAACAGTCCTGGCGCGAGCTTTAGCGACTGGAGCTAGCGGTATCAGCAATGGCCTGTTCTTAACGCTGGCATAGCCTCTTGGCTGCTTAGTGGGAGTAGACAGGGGAGGGACAGATTGTACCCTCCCTTTCACTTGTTGCATTTTCTGCAATGACTGCCCCAACAACTCCGCGTTCCGTTGGCGGAAGTCCTCTCCAAAGTCGGCAACGGTTAACTTAGTCATTCCTTCACCCCTTCTAAGAAAGTCTCACTAATACCCACGGACTGCCTCCATGTCCATCTCGATTTGCTCTTGTGGCATGGCGTTATAATCTTCAAACGGAATGTGTTCCAAGTAGCGTAGCCTTGAATAGTACCGCGCCATGTCCTGTAATTCTTTATTTGTCCAATTCTCGCCCACATAGCAATTCTTCTCTTTAGCATCTAAGGGTTGAAAACGCATAGGGTTCGGCCAGATACCCCAAGAGCGAATTAGTTCTAGTCTCGCTTTCGCACTTTCGGGGTTATCGTGGAAGCCTATGAGGCTATAAACGCCAATATCCTTCGTTGTCCGCTTCCGGCAGAGATCAATCGCGTCTTTCACGACCCCTTCGTTTCCCCACGAATCAAAGGCGAAACGAATCTTACATTTGAGACTGCCGAGTAGATCGGCTAATTCAGGGGTAAATCTCCGCGCCTCGATACCCTGATTGAATTCGACGTAAGGAAAGACCTTCTCACGGTCTACAACACTTTCTTGGTGCTTTCGCGTTGCCGCCGTGAAGTTGTTATCGCAGATGATCGGCGCTGGTCGGAAGTCCCTGATTTCTTGAAACTCGCCTTCCAGTTTTGGCACGGCACAGAATGGACAGCGATTCGGGCAACCGCGTGACGTGAAGGTGGCTAGCGGACTATGGAATAGGATGGGTTCAAACCCCTCGCAAGTTGTCGGCTTCATAAGGCCCGGCCCGCCGACTTGGACTTTACCCTTCCACGATTTGGCTATCTTCTCGGCATCGGCCACTAGCCAGGTGAAAGGCACGGACAAGTAAAGCGTATCGCCTACCGCCCATTGCACAACCGACTTAGGCCAGTTCATGCGGATCCTTGTGAGTCTCAGGGAGAGCCTTCCTCAGAATAACTTTGACCGCGATAGGCATGCGCCAACCGTACGGTTCAGCTCTCCAATCCGGTCTCTCTTTGATATATCCGTAATGTTCCTGAATCCATGCGCGACAAGCCGCTCTTCTACGAAATAACTTCGGCAGGCAATCTTCATACAAAATATGTCTGGATTCGCCGTCCAGTTTGTTTTTCTCGTGCCATTCCGCAGCCCAGATATTCATGCTTCCCCCTTTTCTGTCTCCCTAGCGGACGAACCTTATCCCTAGTTGCTCCATTACCTGATGAAATCCAGCTACTGTAGCCTTAACCTGAGCCTCATCTATCTTCCCACCAGCGAAAATCCCGTTCGTTGCGTGGAATACCTCATGCATAAAGCATTCTGAAATACGTTGCGGAGTATCAGAAGAACCAATGCGGATTATCTGTTTACGTTCATTCACTTGTCCGTACAGGTCTGCACACTCCAATTCTTTATCTGTGCAAGGGGAAATGTTCACACTGAAATCGAAACCACCTATCTTCAACTTACGAGGTATCTTAACTTCGTATTTCACTCTCTACCTTCCTACTGGTGGGCATCAAGCCAAGAAATACATCATCAAAGTCCGTCTTGTCATGTGCCTTCAGCCATGCCGAGACCTCTTTCAAGGTGGAAACACGGACTTCCTTTATGAACATATCCACCAAATGCCCCATTGTATCTACTGGTAAATCTTTCTTTCGATGCGCCCGACCATCTATAAAACCGACGTATCGTACATCTCCGAGCCACTCTGCTAGTAAGTGCTGCAAATCATTTCCTTTATTCATGGCTTCACTCCTTGCCCCCATTCTCGAAATCCATGTTTGACAAACTTCCAGAAGCTCCTCTCCTCAGTCCACATATTCCACCAATTCCAGTTTGCAACCCGCCAGACAAACGTCAGGTGATTGAAAAAGAACATCTCAATATTTCTGTGATACCAGTTGCCCTGAATCAGCTTTATGCAATCCTCGGTAGACAGCTTTGAGATTGCTATTTGCTCTGCCAAGGTAGGTCTCATTTCCTACTCCTTGCCCCGAAGGGCTTGCCAGAAATGCTTGCAAGACGGGCAGTTATTTTCGATTCCATCTTACTTACTTCCTATATCTACGTGTTATCTTGCAGAATGGCGTCCATTTGTACCCATGAAGGTAAATCCTGTCCACGAGGAAGTATCTTGTAGCCGCATGACTCCATTTAGCGAAACTTAGAGTAATTATTCTTTTCTCCCTTCCAGTCTTTCCATTTTCAGCCATTTACGCGTATTCTCCCGCTTGCACTCTTTACATGCTCTGTAACCAAGCCTAGCATTGACATATGTATTTTGTTCATCGTATGGATGCCCATGAGGACAATGAGTCTTAGCAAGCATCCGTTGTGGGCCGATTCCCCTTTTTACATTTACTGAATGGGTTACTAACTCAAGGTGATCAGGGTTCACACAGGCACGATTACGACAGGTATGGTCTGGTTCTAACCCACCATTGACATGTTCTGGCAAACAACCGTTGAAATGTGCGAATGAAAACCGATGGGCTTGGACCTTCCGCCCCTTATCCCAAAAGACTCCATACCCTTCGCTTAGGCAACCACTCCAAACCCAACATCCAGTTGAGTTTATCTCTATCCTAGATACAAACCTTTCTACAGAAGATGGACGAGGGAAAATACCTATCGGCATTTTCGCCTAACCTTGTCCCAATAAGGAGTCTTGCATTTGGCACACCGAATTGGATGTTCCACTTTACTAGCCCATTCGTGACCACACCGAAGACACTTATAAATGTAAATCATACCTTAGAGTGTATCACTTGCGAGTAGATTTGTCAATCTCTGACTCTGCTATCCTAGCCTGTAACTTCTCGATTACGCCTAGTGGTTTACTATCAAGGTATGTCTCAACTGCCAGCAATAATTCAGAACTGTTCGGAGAAGTGTCGTGTTTCAGAACACCAATTCTCCGCATCACATACAAGAGCGCGGTGTGCAGAAGTCCAATCCAATCATCCTTCTCTGCTATCGTCTTTGCATACGATATTGACCTATCATTAGCAATAGCGAGCGCATTATGTACCTCTGCCAATCTGTCTACCAGCCGTTGATTTGAAGCGTCAGCATCTGCCTCTTGTCTCAAATTGTTCGCACAGTTACCACAGATATTAGCTGCGCAGTCTAACTGTTGGTCTTCTCTACCACATCTAAGACAAACCATCTTCACTCCTTCCCTAGATAGCGGGCCTTTAAAACCTGCCCGTGGTCAGCTATTCCTTGCCAATAACCTTTCCAAAATGGGTCTGCATCTTTTGGCAGTGCCTCGAATCCTGCCGTAGCTCTGTTAATCATCTCCTCTGCCATTGTCTCTACTCCTCCTGTTGCCAGGTATTCTTCCTGAGATTTTGCCACAGGCGAAGGAATGGGGCGACAGACCGTGTTATCACGAATCTCCATTATCCGTTGCCTGGAAAGCCCGAAACTCCGTGCAACTGCGGATACAGACTCGACCTTCAACCGTTTCCTAATAGTCATATTACGGGTTGTCTGTTCGGCATTACTCTTCATCTTCTCCTGACCTCCTGATTCGTCAATTCCCATGTTACTCACCTTTCGGAAACCTGCATTGAGCATATCCTGTTGTCCCCATCCAGCCTCTTTCGCCAGTTCCAAAAGGGAGTCGGCTAAAACCGAATATCCTTCTCGCACTTCTATATCAACTTCTTCCCAAGGTCTTACCCCCTTACCCACCGATTTCCAATCATCCTGCCAAATTAAATGGCCTATCTGTTCTCTTAGTTCCTTCTCACTCATTTCCTTGCTCCTTCCCTATCCTGGCCATCTTGCAGGGAAACTCCTGACGCTTATCTGTCATAAAAGTCCTCAGTGGCTCCTTGATAAATAGCGGGATACGTTCCCAAGTGGTTATGTCCTTTATCGCAGCAATAGTCCGTGGTGCAGATACGAGAGTCGGCTGTGTCCTGCATCCCAGGATAACCCAGTCAATGCCCTTAAAAGTCTTCAAACTTATCTCCTCTAAGAGCGGTTCGAACGAGATAAACTTGACCTTCGCATCGGTAGCTAGGAGATATGGCAAACCGTCTTCATATCTTTTCTCGGTATCGGCGGTAATCCCTACCCAACAATTCCTCGGCCACTGCTTCGGCAGGTTCTGTGGTTGTTTTGTCAGGAAGATGTGAGTGCCGTAATTCTCGGTTCGTATGTAATCGAAGATGGACTGCAACCACTCGGGCTTAATCCAACTGCCAAACAACTCCATAGTGGAACCCCAAAATATCTTGCTCTTATGGTCCGTCCGCCTTGTCTGCAATAACGTGTCGGCCTCAAACCTTACTTCTGGATTCCACCCGAACCTCTTGTAAAGCCGTCTGGCGTAGCAATAGGATTTTCCTTGAAGGTCTTTGCAGTCCATAGGACAAAGCCCGCGCACCGGGTTGATGGAAAAATTCGCCCAGGGTATCTTCGTTCTGTTTGTCATCCTGGCCACCTCGCTCTTGCTTTCACGTCGCCATCGACAAGCCACTCGGTAACGTCTTCTGTGACTCGCTCGGTGATGCCATACTTCGCATTACATCTGGATACCCATTCCAAGATAGCGACGCCTTGTGGGTCTGACTCATGGCAAGCGCCACATAACATGAAGATTGTTCTAATACTATCAACTCTCCCTGCAGAACGCTTGCCTATATGATGGGGGTCGCGCACTCGCCCAGCCCTGCAGAACTCACAAATACCTTCCGCCCGGTACTCCGTGAGGAATCTAGCAAGCACATGAAGATATTTCTGACGTGCGGCTTGCTTGTCACTCATAGGTTTAATCCGGCTTGTTCTCATGCTCTACCTCCAACCTCATAACAGACTGGCTCAACCGCTTGGCTGCGATTTCACAATACTTCTCTTCAATTTCTATGCCAATACACTTACGACCTAATTTCTTAGCACAGACCGCCGTTGTTCCACTACCGAGGAAGGGGTCAAGAATTAACTGTGCTCCCAAGACACGGATATATTTATCAATCAACCCTGTCGGTTTCTGCGCTGGATGATAACTGCCTGTTTCTATTCCACTCCGCCAAACTTTACTTTTAAGATGCTGTTCGATTGGTACATGGTTTTTAGCAGCCCAACCCAACGCGATATATTCAATATCAGACTTCCACGTATTGTGAGTGAACGGGATAGCATTAACTTTGTGCCAGACATGAAGGTCATAATGACCATAATCTTGCAGGCAGAAGTCGGCATAATCCCGAATCTGATCGCGGGAATGGAAGGCTATTATTTGC
>Ga0180732_1001142_pt1 | contig 17496 bp, 15 predicted proteins | sample KR11_01MetaG_FD_148674 | JGI IMG/M metagenome (GOLD analysis project Ga0180732, IMG submission 148674) | Groundwater microbial communities from the Olkiluoto Island deep subsurface site, Finland - KR11_0.1 MetaG | ecosystem: Environmental > Aquatic > Deep subsurface > Groundwater | place...
GCTTTAGCGCACGGTTCATGAAGCTTTAGCTTCGCGAGTCTTCAGTTACTGGCGGCTAAAGCCGCCAAACCCTCAGCTAAAGCTGGGTAGAAAACATAGATATTGAAATTCCTATGCTTTAAATTGCAAATTGCAAATAAATGCGATACATTTTCTTTTATCTCTTATAAATCATCTTAATCAAAAAACTATGAAGTTGTTGGATTGATTTCGGCGCTTCAAGGCTGAAATCGCGCGAGAGCATTTTCAATTCAAAATGCATTAAGGCGAAAAATCCGACGGCGACAAGAGCGATGTTGATAAATCTATAAATCAGGCTGAAAGTAAAACCGTTGCTTTTGCCAAGCCCGAGAATATTAAAAATAAAAGTCAAAGAAGCTTCAAAACTTCCCAGCGACCCCGGAATTGGAACAAAATTCGCGACAGTAATTAAGAAGAAAATAGATACGGTTTCAGTGAAGTTAATTATCGGACCGAGACTCAAAACAATAATCCAAATCATAATCAAATAAAAAACCGCTTCCAAAATCGCCAAAAGAAAAGCCTTGATAAAGGCCTTTTTTTTATTTTTAAAAAACTGCGCTATAATTTTTTCCATCTTGCAAATATTGTCTTCTCTTTTTTTGATAAAGCTGAATTTATTAAGCCCGACGGTTTTTATGATGAACATAAAAAGTCCGTCTCCGTCGGGATTATTATTCATAATCCTAGAATGAAACAGATGAAAAATAAAAATAGTTGCCAGAATAACAACAGTGAAACCGTAGAACATTTCTCTCGGCAAAGAAAAGTGATCCGCTAAAAACAAAAATCCCGCTATCATAAACAGGAATAAGGTGAAAAAATATATTGCCTGATCAATAATCACAGAAGCAATTGATTTTTCCCAGCCATAATCTGATTCTTCTTTGATCATATACGCCCGAACCGGCTCTCCTCCAACGAGAACCGAGGGCGTAAGATAGCTAATCGCAAATCCGGCAAGTTTTGCTCTTAATACTTTGAAAAAATCAATTTTGCGGCTATTTTGCGATTCAAGAATAATTTTCCATCGGATAGCGCCAATCACGCAAACGGCTAAAAAATTAATCAGAAAGACAACAATTAAAATTGAGGCAGGAAAAAATAAGATAGTGTCTCTGACATTATCCACCCCCGCTTCTTTTATCGTTAGCGTAAAAAGAAGCGCGCCAATAAGCAAAGATATTACGAGAGCAACTCTTTTCATTTTTGTGTTTGAACGGCTAAAAAATTTGTGCCGAGGGAGGGAATCGAACCCTCATGAAGTATAAGTTCAACGGATTTTAAGTCCGTCGCGTCTACCAATTCCGCCACCCCGGCGAATTAACTCATAACTTATAACCAATAACAAAATTGTTATAAGTTATCAGTTGTGAGTTATGAGTTAATCTTGAGGCCTGGGTCGGATTTGAACCGGCGTAAACGGTTTTGCCCGCCTGCCAAAACTTACTTTGTGTCACAAGAGGCCAGAATGGGATTCGCACCCATGATAACGGTTTTGCAGACCGTTGCCTTACTGCTTGGCTATCTGGCCATGTATAAAATAAATTAGCTGTTCGGCGGGCAGGCAGACCGCTACATATATCCACTCGGTCACCAGGCCATTATTTGCGTAAAATAGTTATAAGCTCCAAACATCTTTCAAATTAGCACAAAAACAGCCACTGGTCAAACGGAAGTTTTGAATATCAAATATCAAAATCCAAATTTCAAATCAATATCAAATATCAAATTACTAAATGTCAAAAACGATAATAAAAAGTTTGTTATTTGATATTGATGGTTTGGCATTGATTTGATATTTGATATTTGGACTTTGATATTTATAACAATTATATCCCCAAATTAACCTGCTCAACTTCGTTTTTTATCGCTTTCCGCCTTATCCTCTTTTATAATATCCAAAACCTTCGGTATTCTTTCAAAATCTTTTTTCAAATCTTCCAGAAGCCCGTTTCTGTAAAGCGCCGCCGCGGGATGATAGACGGGATAATAAACTTGATTGTTGTATCTTTTCGGCTTGCCATGATCAACGGATATTTTTTGATTTGGCAAAAATCTGTCCATAGAGTGTCTGCCTAAGAGAACTATCAGTTTTGGCTTTATTATTCCGACTTGCTTATCCAGCCAGCTCCTGCAAGCGTCAACTTCTTCGGGCAGGGGATCGCGATTTTCCGGAGGGCGGCACTTTACCACATTGGCGATATAAACATCTTTTCTTTGAAGCCCGATTGATGCAATCAATTTATCAAGCAATTTTCCAGCCGCGCCGACAAAAGGCCTGCCAAGCTCGTCTTCTTTTTGTCCGGGACCTTCGCCCACGAACATAATTTCCGCCTCAGAACTTCCTTCCCCCGGCACGACATTAGTTCGCGTCTTGCACAGCGCGCACCTCTCGCATTTGAGAATTTGGCTATTTAGTTCTTCTAGCGTCATATCTAAAATTGTTAAAATGTTAGTATTAGGACAAAATAGGGCAAACGCGTAAGTCCTAAGCATGTTAAAATGTTAAAATGATTTACCACCTCACCCCAATGTCCAACCCATCTTCCGCTTTGCCGATTAAAGGCGAGTCTTCGCTTAGTTTATAGCTTCCACTGATATAATCAACAAACATTGGCTCGTAAGACATATTGCTGTCTTCCATAACGCACTCTCCAAAACACACGAAATTATTTTTATTGTTCCAAATATTATTATATTTTAAAACTACATTTTTGCTTTCCTTGTCTGCATTAACCCCGGCGCACAGCTCGCAAATTCCGCTGTCAGTGATAATATTATTAGCGATCTCGGCTGAAGATTTGCTCAAATAAATGCCATAAGTGGCGCCTAGATATATTTTATAATGATTATTATAACTAATCGCGTTGTGGTTAATCACGGCTGAGGATTGGTATAAATCAATTCCAATTTTATTATCAGTTATTAAATTATCAATTATAATCGGATTAGTCCGGGAAGAAGAATTGAAGGCGAACAAACGCTTGTTCGCCTTCAATTCTTCTTCCCGCATCAAATCTTCCATCTTCTCAAAATTAAAAACTTCAATTCCTTTATTGGAAAATTGGATCACATTTTTTTGAATCACGGGGGATGATTTTCCTTTTATATAAATTCCATATTCATTATCAACAAAAACATTGTCGTGGATAAAAGGCGAGGAGTTTTCCACGAAAACCCCGCTCAAACTTTTTCCGGCATTTTTAATTGTGAATCCCGCAAGTTCGGTCTTGTCCGTAATCCCGTTTTTAAACGACACCACATTGCCAAAATTTCCGCCGTCTAGTATCGCTTTTCCAACCGAAGAAAAAGGGCTAACTGCCGAAGCTTCAGAAGAAACGGAGCTCAACTCCGAAGCTTCGGAGTTGAGCTCCGTTTCTTCTTCGTCTGTTTTATTTATAGAAACGCTTAATCCAATCAAACTCACTCCTTCTTTCATAACTATATTCTCCTGATATTCTCCCGTGGAAACTTCTATCCTATCTCCCGCGCCAGCGCTGTCAATCGCCAGCTGAATTGATTCATAATCATCCGGGACTTTGATAATTTTTATTTCTCTTTGCGATTCCACAATTTCCAAATCAGGGTTTATAGTTTTATTTATAACTTTATCTCCAACAAAACCAAACGCAGCTTTAATTTCTTCAACTAATTCTTTTACGCTTTCTCTGAATTTCAATTCTCTTTCTTTTTCAGCTTCAGCTTTATTCTCGTTATTATCTTCACTCGCGACAGAAAGCAGTGTCTCATTATTGATTTTATTATTTTCCTCGTTTTCTGTTTTAAAAACCCCGCTTATTAAATTTACATTTTCATCATTTTCCACCTCCAAACTATTTTTCTGAAACGCCAAAACAATCCCGCCTATAATCATAAAAAACAGAATTGAGACTATTAATATTCTTTTATTTGTTTCCCTTATCGTTTTTATATTTTTAACTGATTTTTAATTTATCGCCAAGAAATTTCAATATTGGCGCTTTGAAGGCTTAATTTAACAATAAACGACAAATGTAACCTATTTCTCACGACCGTGAGAAATAGGTTACATTTACGCCGCGCAGCTGTTAATCGGCGCATAATGAGTTCCTGTTGAAATAGTCGCGCTTAACGAAGGAGAACAAGCGCTTGTTTGCTTTCGTTCAGCGCGAAATTTAATTTATAACTCCGCAAACGGCAACAAAACCGCTGGCAGATAAAAAACACCGTTGATAGAAAATCAAGAGTTTTCTATCACACCGTTGATAGAAAATCAAGGTTTTTTACATAAAACAATAATACTCTGCTAAAACAAACCTTTCAACAATTTAACAATTTATTTTTCTCAAAATCTCCAAATCCTCCTTCTCTTTCCCGTTTGGCGTTTCAATAATAAAATCTAGATTTTCCAATCTTTTATCGCTTAAAATAGCTTTGAACCCTTCTAGCCCTATTTTACCGCTTCCGATATTGTCGTGCCTGTCTTTATGCGAATTTAATTCAGCTAGAGAATCATTGCAATGAATGAGCTTTAATCTTTCAATGCCTATAACTTTATCAAATTTATCAAAAGTTTCCTTAACCGCTTTTTCATTTCTTAAATCATATCCTGAAGCAAAAGCATGGGCGGTGTCAAAACAAACGCCTAGCTTATTATCCTTAATCTCTTTTTCAGTTTCTTTTATAAAATACGCCATCTCTTCAAATGTATCTCCCATAATTTCGCCCGCGCCCGCGGTAATTTCAAGAAGAAGATGAGCTTTAAATATTTTTTCTCCAGAAATCCCCCCAGCCCCCCGTTCGGCTAATCGCTCAGGGCAGGCTCTTTTCAAAGGGGGAATAATTAATCTTTTACTTTTTGGAGCAGGGGACTGCTGAAATATCTTTTTTAATCCTTCAATCAATTTTTTCTCCGCCTCTTTTTTGCCCAAGTCTTTCGCGCTTCCCAAGTGAGTCACAACCGCTATGGTTCCGATTAAATCCGCTTTATTCAATTCTTCTTTTATGGCCGAAATGGAGCCGTAATAAATTCTATTGTTCGCCGAAGCGAGATTTATATAATACGGCGTGTGAATATAATAATTTTTTAAATTATAAATTTCACACTGTTTTTTAAAATTATCCGCCATTTTTTCCGTAATTTCCAGCGACTTTCCGCCGTGCGGAGATTTTGAAAAAATCTGAAAACACTCGCAGCCGATTTCGCGAGCTCTTTTTGGAGCATTGTCTATGCCTCCCGCGATTGAAATGTGAGCGCCAAAGTTCATGAGTAAATCAAAATGAAAAAATCAAAAATCAAAATGACAAATTAAAATGATAAAATTGTTCTGAATAGAATAATTAGAAATTAGGTTAATTACTTTGAATTACGAAATGCCGTTTTTGTCATTTCGAAATGAGCATCAGCGATTGAGAAATCCCTTAAATAAAGTAAATCTCAGTAATAATCATTGAAGAGATTCCTCGCTTAAGGCTCGGAATGACACAAAAAATTACATTTCGTAATTTAAATTAATTAGGAATTTTAGATTTTGCATTGTCATTTTCCCTGCCTACCGGCAGGCAGGCATTTTGATATTTACATTTTTAATTTTCTATTCCCTCGCTTTCAAAATCATCTTGTTTATTTTCGCGACATTATTTTCCAGATCTCCTTCAAGCTCAAATCCGGAAGCTAGCTTGTGCCCTCCTCCGCCAAGGCTTCTGGCGATTCTGGAAACATCAATGCCTTTATATTCTTCGCTTCTCAAACTCCCTTTTATTTTGTTATTCTCGCCCTCCGTTAAAAGCAGAGAAAATTTCGCGTCGCTTATAGTATTTATTACATTTACAAGCCCTGCAAGATCTTCTTCTTTCGCGCCCAAATCCGCTATGTCTTTTTTGCTTATATAAGAAACCGCCATATTTGTTTGGGGGTTTGTTTCAATTCTGTTCAAAGCCATTCCCCAAAGCCTTATTGCCGGCACGCTCTTGCCGCTGAATATATTTTTGGCGATTTTGTCCACGCGAGATCCTTTTTTCATCAGTTCCGCCGCCGCCGCTAAAGATCGCGAGTCGGTGTTGCTATGCTGAAAACCTCCTGTGTCCGTAAAAATTCCGGTCAAAAAGCAATTGGCGATATTTTTTGCGATATTCACATTCATCTTTTTCAAAAGATCATAAACCAAAACCGCCGTTGAAGACGCTTTTTGATCAATTATAAAAATGCAATTCTCTCTTTTATCGCATTCAGTTTCTTTTTCGGGATGATGGTCAATGATCAAAAGATTGTCAAAAAAAGGCGCTATTTCGCTGATATCGCCCAGCCCCGTTCTTGAAAAAAGAGCGCAGTCCAAAAGAATTATCAAATCATAGCGCGCGGGAATTATTTTATCTTTAATTATTGAAAACTCCGGAAGAAATTCAAAAACCTTGGGAACAGCGTCTTTGGAAAAGCAAGCGGCTTTTTTCCCCATATCTTTCAGCGCTTGCGCCAACCCTAAAACAGAGCCCACAGCGTCCCCATCGGGATCTTTGTGAGTCAGGATTAAAATATTATTGCTGGATTTTATTAAATCTATTGCTTGCTGCATTGAATTGGAATTACGAATCAAGAATTACGAATCAAGAATATTTGCAAATTCATAATTCATGATTCATGATTCATTTTTCAATAGTTCCTCAATCCTCCCCATCCTCTCTCCTCCTTCGTCTATTATAAATCTTATTCTCGGCAAAGGCTTCATGGAAAGTTTTTGATTAAGAATTTTTTGCAAAAAATAAATATGCTCTTTCAGCGCCTCTATCACTTCCGCCGCTTTTTCATGCGGGAAGACGCTGATAAAAACATCCGCGTAGCGGAGATCTTTGGAAGCTTCTGCTTCTATAACCGTCACCAAAACATCCGTCGGAAAATTCATCTCCGTTAAAAATAATTTTCCCGTTTCCTGTTTGATAAGCTCGTTGACTCTGGCAATTCTATTGAGCATATTATTATGTTGCTTAGTTTTCTACCCGGCTTTAGCTGAGGGTTTTAAAGCTTTAGCTTTAAGCGCTTTTGAAAATTTGCGATGCTAAAGCATCGCGCACCCTCGGCTAAAGCCGGGTAGAATAAAAATTTAAAATTTCTACCAATTTCCTAATTTCCAGTTTCTAATTTCCATTAATCATATCTTCCTCTTCTCCGCTTTATTCTTATAGGCTTTAAGCGCATCTCCTTCTTCAATGATAACATTGCCTTCAAAAGTTATTCCGGCATCGTTCCCTTTTTTCACTTCGCTGGCGGCTTTTTTGTTGCTTTGAAGCTCTCTAATCATTCCTTCACCGACTTTTTCTCCATTCCTCATTATTTCAAGCAAAGATCCTTTTTCAACTTTTCCGCTTTCAACTTTCGCGCCCACGATCATATCAACTTTCTTGGCTGATTTTTTTCCTGACTTAAAAATCGCGATCACTTTCAAAATTCCGAGATCCGTTCTCACGATTTCAGGCTCAAGAATGGAAACAACGTCTTCTTTAATTTCATTAACCAGCTCATAGATAATTTTATATATTTTAATCTTGACCTTTTCTTTTTCCGCGAACTTTTCTATGTCGGAATCCGCGCCAACGGAAAAACCGATAATTTCCGCTCCCGAAGAACGCGCCATTTTCACATCAGTCTCCGTTATGTTTCCGACTCCCATTTTTAATATTTGGATGGCGACATCTTTCGACTCTATTGATTCCAGAATTTGAGTTATAGCTTCCAAAGAGCCCTTTGTGTCCGCCTTGAGAATTATATTAAATTTTTTCATTTTATGCGATTTGACAAGCTCTTTTATTTTGGCGGTGCTGACTAATTTGTCTCCCGCCTCTTCTTTGCTTTGAATCTTGCTGAATTCTTTCGCTCTTTCTTCCGCGACCAAGCGGCTAGCCTCTCCGATCAAAAAAGCGCCCACTTTTGGAACTTCATTCAGCCCCATAACAGTAACCGGCATTGAGGGCGCGGCTTTATAAATTCGTTTTCCTTTAAAATTTTCCATTCTTTTTACTCTGCCCCATATTGAACCAACGCTGACGAAATCTCTTTCTTTTAGTGTTCCATTTTGAACCAGAACCACCGCCACCGGGCCGATTTGAGGATCTATATGCGATTCAATGACAAATCCTTCCGCGGGACAATTCGGATTAGCTTTTATTTCTTCCATATCCGAAGCCAATATAATCATATCCAAAAGTTCGTCAATTCCTTCTCCTGTCCTTGCGGAAATATTAACGCAGACCGTTTTTCCTCCCCAGTCTTCGCAAGTTAAATCTATTTCAGCAAGCTCTTTTTTCACTTTATCAATATTTTTTCCAGCCTTATCAATTTTATTGATTGCCACCAAAATCGGGACTCCGGCTTCTTTGGCGAATGAAACGGCTTCTATGGTTTGAGGCTTGACGCCGTCATCCGCCGCCACGACAATAACCGCCAAATCGGTGATATAAGCTCCTCTTTCCCGCATAGAATGAAAAGCTTCGTGCCCGGGAGTGTCTATGAAAGTTATAACCTCGCCTTTTTTCTTGACTTGATAAGCGCTCACATTCTGAGTAATTCCGCCCAGCTCCCCTTCGGCGACATTGGTTTCCAAAATTTTATCAAGCAAAGTCGTTTTCCCGTGATCAACATGCCCCATTATAACGACAACCGGCGGCCTTTTTTTCGCTCCCGGCCCCAAATCTTTTTTGAGCTGTTGTTTTCTCTTCTCGGCTATTGACTCCGATTTTTTAAGCTCAAACCCAAAAAAATCCGCGACAATTTCCGCAGTTTCAAAATCAAGAGCCTCGTTGATGTTGGCAAAAATTTTATTCTTAATAAGCTCCGAGATAAGATCTGTCGCTTTCACACTCATTTTCTTCGCCAAGTCTTTCACGACTATGTTTTCAGAAACTTCAAGAACGGTTTTCTCCTGCTTTTTATTTTCTTCTGGATTTGTCATTATTATTATATTGTTAAATTGCTAAATTATTTTGTAAATTGAAAATGAAAATATCAAAATGCCTGCCTGCCGGTAGGCAGGGAAAATGACAATGCAAAATCTAAAATTCCTAATTAACCTAATTTCTAATTATTCTATTCAGAACAATTTTATCATTTTAATCTGTCATTTTAATCTTTGATATTTGCATTTTGCATTTTATTTGTTTTTCCATCCGCAATCCTGATCGCTTCCTCTTCTTCTTCGCTCAACTTATATTCCGCCGACTTGCCGGCCGCGATCTGCTTGGAATAAACCTTGACGCCGTCTCGGGAATAAAGACTAAGTATCATAACACCATTAAGGTGTTTGTCAAGGAGAGCGATGGCGAAACTCTGATTTCCGCCGACATCGCCGAAAGGATTAAACCTGACCACGCCGACTTTTTGCATGCATTTGGACATATTTTCTCTTATTCCCTTGTTTTCCTCTAAAACCTTTTTCAGGCAAATATCCGCCTCGTTTGTCTTTTTAATCTGTTTATAGATAATTTCTTCCAAATCTTTAGCCTCGCTGTTGGCAAAAAAACTGCGCGTTCTTTTTTTTATTCCGCTTAAATTATAACTGAGATATATATTCCACGCGAAAAAAACAAATAAAACAGCGCCCGTTGAAATTATAACCGTTTCTTGATTTTGATTTATAAAATTTATTATTTCTTCCATTGTTGAAATTTATTAAAAATAAAAAAACTATTACGGCATATAACCATAATAGCTTTTGTTTCGCTAAAAGTCAATCGGACATAAGTCAAAAGTTTATAAAGTTGAAAGTTTCTAAAGTTATTAAATATTTTACTTTTTTAAACATACAAATAATTTAATATGCTTAAAAAAATAAAAGAGGGTTTTAACGTTTTGATAAAATGTCTATTAGCGGTGTTTTAGCTTTATATAACTTCGCTTCATCTGGTGTTATTAAAATAACATCTTTTTTGTTAATTATTGCAATGGGGCAGCATATTTCTTGATTGCCTATTTTAATTTTCTCAGTTCCAAAAAGTTTACTTGCCGTATCAAGATTAATATGCGCACTTAAAACAGAAATAGATATTTCATTATTTTCCTCTAATACATTTTGCGTATTTCCAAATTCTAAATCGATTTCGGTAAATTCTTTAACTATATTTCCTGCCATATATTTATTCTCCTCTTAATTGTTTGTTTTCCCGCTCTCAAAGAACGCAAATAAAATTATAATCCATTTATATTCTTACAGAAACGGGAAATATAAAACCCTCTTAATTTTTCAATGAACATTCTCTCTCCTCTGGATATTAAAAAATCCGGTTTTTTTACTGGATTTTCATTTTAAATTTATTGTTTTTCCGGTTAGTTTTTTTGCCGCATAGCAGCCGTTTAAAAAAATAACCAGTTTGAAACCGGCCTTCGTCGCATATTTATTATCTTGTTTTTGCGCGATCATATTTTGCAAATAATATTTATTAATTTTTTTAAATTATAAAATTCTTTGAATTACGAAATGCCTTCTTTTGTCATTTCGAAATAAGCCTCAGCGATTGAGAAATCCCTTAAACAATGTAAATCTCAAATAATAACATTGAAGAGATTCCTCGCCTAAGGCTCGGAATGACACAAAAATTTGTATTTCGTAATTCAAAGAAAATTGCTATTTTATAATCCCCGTTAATTTCATATTAGCGTTTTTAATAATTTTAGTCAAATTTATGTTCAGTCCGATAATCAGCCAGAACATAAGCGACAAATCATTTTTCCAATAAGTCGCGTCAACGAGTCCGTGGACGAGGATATAAATCATTAATGATATTAGGATATTAGGATATTGGGATATTATTCCCGCCCCGCCGCAGTCCTGTCTGCCGACAGGCAGGCCTGCCTGTCCGGCAGGCAGGCTCTTCCGCAGAGCCTGCCTGTCCGGTAGGCAGGGACTGCGGCGAGACAGCTTGTAATTTGCGTGGAAAAACCAAAACAAAATCAAAATAAATCCGGCAAATCCGATTAGCCCCGTCTGCAAGTAAAACGCCAAAAATATATTATGAGGCTGTGGAACCGCCCATTCCAGATACGGCTCGCTAAATCTATCAGCGTAAGATAAATATGTTTCCTGAAAAGTTCCCGGTCCGATGCCAAAAAAGGGATTGTCTTTTATAATTTCTCCCGCCGAAGACCAGATCATCAAGCGGGAATGGAACGAAGAGCGATCGCTTGAATTTATTATTTGATTAAATTTATTGGAAGATAAAAATATCAGTCCGAAAAATAACAGAACAATGAGGCCCAGCCGATAGATATTTTTTCCACTGCTCCCGCTCTGCCGCAGTCCTGTCTGCCGACAGGCAGGCTCTTCCGCAGAGCCTGCCTGTCCTGTAGGCAGGGACTGCGGCGAGAAAGCGCGAAGTGTTTTCTTTTCCGCCGCAGTCCCGAGGCGGAGACTGTGGCGGGGCGGAAGCGAATAAATATTTTTTATAACTAAATATAACGCTCCCGCAAGCAATCCCAAAAACGCGCCATAAGAATAAGTAAAATATAGCGGGATTAAGATGATTAATAAAATTAATAATTTATAATTATTTTGAATTATAAAATGTTCCTTTTTGTCATTTCGAAATGAGCGATAGCGATTGAGAAATCCCTTAAACGATGCAAGCTTCGATAATAATATTAAAGGGATTCCTCGCCTAAGGCTCGGAATGACAAAAATTTTTGTAATTTGTTTTTTAAACATTTCCCAATATTTCAACCACCCCTGCCTGTCTGGCAGGCAGGCCTGCCCCTCCTCTGAAAGGAGGGGATTTGGCTTATGGTTTCCAGTTTCCAATAAAAACCAAACTGCAATTAAAAACGCAGGAGACAAATACATCGCCAGATGATTCGGCGAGAGAAAAAACGCGCGAAGCCGGCCGTCAAAAGTCAGGTCGTTGTTTAATAAATAAAAAATGCCAATCAAAGAAACCGCGGCGCCCGAAGCAAGCCAGATTTTTACAGGCCAGAAAACATGTTCTCTTTTTTTGACTATATTTATAAAAACGATAAAAAACAAAAACGGATCAAAAAACCAGCCCTTTAATACTCCCAAACTTGTTCTTATATCAGAAGAAAAGGCGGTTGAAATTATTATGCCGAGAAATAATAATATAATTCCCGTGTTCAACATAGCATTTTTTTTGAAGCTTATTTTCGTGTCATTCCAGAAAATTTCTAAGCATCGGCGCAGAAATTTGTCTGGAATCCATTTGGCAGCTAGCAAGATCAATTTTGAAATTAAGCCTTGTGAAAATGGTTTAGGCTTATCGTAATAATGGATTCCCGCCTTCGCGGGAATGACAAAAAATGGAGCATTTCTTAGGCCTATAATCCAAGCCAAAAACAAAATATAAATCATTATTTCCAGCGCGGTTGATGGAATTCCCAAAACCGAAAACCGCCAGAGGTATAATGGCATTGAAAAAATAATCAGATACGCGCCATAGCGGATATTGCGCAAAGCGATCGCGGAAAAAATGATTAGAAATGTTAGAAGAAGCATAATTGTAATTTATTGTTAAGGGGTTTTAATATTTATACTTCTACCCGGCTTTAGCCGAGGGTTTGCGATGCTTTAGCGTCGCGAGCTTTGAAAACACTTGAAGCTAAAGCTTCAGAACCCTCAGCTAAAGCTGGGTAGAACATTACCTGCGCTTTGCGCCTGCGCAAAGGCCTAATTTATCGTAATTTGCGATTTGTTCCTAAAACCATCGCCGCCAAAGATAAAATTATTATAAACACGGCCAGAATCGTCGGGGAATAAATGGGCGTGTCAAAAAATCCGTGGATAGAAAACCAGACGAAAGAGCCGATTAGTCCGATAGATAAGCTCCGCGCGAGATTATCGCTGGCGCTTCGGCTCAATTTAAATAACTGATAAATTGTTATGAATATTAAAGCCAGCCAGGCGATTAAGGCGAAAATTCCCATTTCCGCGCCAATGTCCAGATATAAATTGTGCGCGTAAATCGGAGTTCTGTAATCCGCGGTTGGATATAAATAAAGTGAATAGTTTCCGATTCCGACGCCCGTCAAAACATTATCGCTGAAAACTTCCCGGCCTTGCGACCAATTTTTTATTCTTTCCGCGTTTGATCCTTCGCCGGGATTAAAAGACGACAAAAACCTGTTCACTATCGCTTGATTTGAAAACATTATAAATAAAACAAAAATTCCCGCGGCAAATCCCAGAATTATTTTTTTATTAAAGCTTATATATCGCCAAGACAAAAGTATTACAGCTCCGACTCCCGCGATCAAGCCCAAATATCCTCCACGCGAAAAAGTCAGAAGCTCGGCAAGAAGCATAGTTATGAGAATGAAATATAAAATTTTGTTGTTTTGAATTATATTTTTAACCCCCCAACCCCCCTTATCAGGAGGGAAGCTAACCTTCGCTAAAACTATCGGTATCAAAAGCCCGAGATAAAACGAAAACATATGCGGATCGGGAAATAAAGAGATGGCTCTTAAAACGGCCGCGCCGCCTATATTTACCAGCCAGCTTGGATTGGAAACGACTTCGGCTCCGAATGTGTTTCCATAGAATAGCGGCGCGATAACTTCGCTCCAAAATTTCATCACGGGATCAATGCTGATAAAAAACTGCAAAGCAAACTGAATAATTCCGATAAGCGACAAAATAAATCCGCTTATTAAAAGCATATTAAGTATTTTGCCGATATGATTGTTTTTATTTATCACGGTAAGCCCGTGAAGGCGAACAAACGCTTGTTCGCCTTCTTTGTTTATTGAGGTAATTATAAAATAAAGCGGAAAAATTGAGAGAAAGACTAAAATTTTTCGGAAAGCTCTTTCCGCGTCCCATGCTCCTAGCATAGAAAAGCAAGCGATAGATAAAAATAATAAAATCAGCAAAGTCTGCGGATTAAGCTTGATCGCGAATCTTTTTTCCGCCAGCGATTTTATAATCCAAACCGCGAAAAGATAGAGAATTAAAATTCTTCCCGAAGCAAGATCTATCCCCGGGGTTATATTAAGAGCGATTTGAAATGGAATATAAAGAATTAGGAAACATAAAACTTGATTAAAATATTTAAAAGAAATCATTATAAATAAAATTGACGCCATTATAAATAAAACTGACAAATTGTAAAAAGAAATGAGAAGTCCGGAAAATACAGACATTAAAAAAATACTTATGTATTCAAAGTAGTGTTTTTTTATGTTTAGACGCATAAATATAGATTAGGCTTGAAAGCGTAAATTTTCTACCCAGCTTTAGCTGAGGGTTCCGAAGCTTTAGCTTCAAGCGCTTTTTTAAACTCGCGATGCTAAAGCATCACGCACCCTCGGCTAAAGCCGGGTAGAATAAAATAAAAACAATAAATTACTTCTACCAATGACATTATGAGATATAATCCGATTTAAGGCAATACTTAATACTTAATACTTGATACTAAATATAAATGTGCTATAATCATTTTACCGCTTTATCGGGCAAGGTGATTTTTTGTTGTTTGTGAAATTATTGTGGATAAGCTGTTGTAATAAATAGCGCGCAGGCATTAAATAGTCCCTGTTGAAATAGTCGTCTTAAACGAAGGCGAACAATCGTTTGTTCGCCTTCGTTTAAGACATTGGAATTACTTTGAATTACGAAATGCCGTTTTTGTCATTTCGAAATGAGCATCAGCGATTGAGAAATCCCTTAAACAATGTAAATCTCAAATAATAACATTGAAGAGATTCCTCGCCTAAGGCTCGGAATGACACAAAAATTTGTATTTCGTAATTCAAAGGAATTATAAAATTCTGCTGTTTTAACAGGCATTAAATAACCATTTATCGGCTATCCGATATTCAAGTGTAACATTTTTTTAATTGATTCGTCTACTCATAATGAAAGAACTAGAAAATTTTGAAGAAAAATTAATTCTGAAACGAGCGGAAGAAGGAGAAAGAGAAGCTTTTGCCGAGATTTATGATTTTTATGTCGTGAAAATCTTTCGGTTTGTATATCTTAAAACAAGCTCAAAAGAAACGGCGGAAGATCTTACCTCTGAAACATTTCTGAAATATTGGAAATATATCAAAGAAAAGGGAGAGGCAGAGGAAGAAAAAATTAAAAACAGCAAGATAAGTTCATTTATATACAAAATTGCCAGAAATCTGATCATTGATTATTATCGCAAGAAAAATTTTGCAACGGTTGAAATCAGCGAGGAGGAAAAAGAAGCGATAATTGATCAAAAGCAAGACATTCTGGCTGAATTAACCAGAAAACAAGAAATTGAAGAGCTTAGAAAAGCGCTTGGGCAATTGAAGGACGATTATCAAGAAATATTAATTCTTCGGCATGTTGAAGACCTTTCAATCACAGAAATAGCTGAAATTACAGGAAAAAAGAAAGGCGCGATCAGGGTTCAGCTGTATAGAGCTATGAAAATGCTGGAGAAGGTGATGAAGGGCTAGTATCAAGTATCAAGTATTAAGTATTAAGTATTAAGTACAGGACTTCCTCGCTTTTGTCATTCCGACCGGAGCGCAGCGAGGAACGAGCAAGCGGAGCGGAGGAATCTGTAAACACAAGATACTTATTGCTAGGCAAAGATAGTGTAAAACACACATTTTATCCGCTAACAGATCCCTCGGCTCCTAATCGTCGCTCGGGATGACAAGCTAAAGTGAGGAAGTCCTAAAGTATTAAGTATCAAGTATGCAAAATATAATCTCAAAACTGAATATGTTGAAAACCGTTCATCCTAGCGAAAGTTGGGTTTTTGAAGCGCGAAAAAAAGTTTTGTCCGAAGCTCCTGTTTTTGTTTTATCTGAACGAAGGCGAACAATCGTTTGTTCGCCTGCTGAAAGCATGCCCCAAAAGTCAATATTTAACTTAAATAATCTTTTCGCAAGCAAGCTTGCCGTTGCATTTTCGGCGCTTGTTTTTGTTTTATTGGGCGGAACTTCTGTTATTTACGCTTCAAAGTCAAGCTTACCGGGAGATTTCTTGTATGCAATTAAAATGACTAATGAAAGCGTGGAATTAGCCATTGCTTCAGAAGGCGATAAAGGCAAAATTGAAATCCAACAAGTGGGAAACAGGCTTGAAGAATTGGCGAAGGTAAGCCAAAATATTTCAGATTCCAAGCAAGAGGAAAAGATAAATAATCTATATAATGAAATTGATGTAAAAAGCAAAAAAGTTGATGGACGATTGACAAAACCAAGCAATAATGGTCAAACCGCGGAAAAAGTTTCAATTGCCAAAGTTGCCAACAATCAATACGAGAAATATGGCGAAGCTTTGGCTAAAATTACAAAAGAAATGCCGGATTCAATGAAGGAAAAAGTTTCTCCGAAAGCGAATGACGCTTTAGCTTCCGCTGAAAAAGTCAATTTTAGCTCTTTAATGGTGATTGTTGAAAATAATGCTCTGGAAAATTCTGCAAATACTTCTTCTAATGGTGAAATAAAGGATAAATTAAAGAAAATGATTGAAAGGGAGAAAGGACCCGTGAAAACAACAGAAGAAAACAAGCCGGCGGCAGAAACCGTAACTCCGCCTGTTATTGAAGAGAATAAAACTGAAACAACTCTGAAAACCGGTAAAATAAAAGCTTCTTCTGGCGACAAAGATAATTTAAAAGATAGCTTGATAGTTCCAAAAGAAACAAAGGAAGAATTATTGGCTGACGCGGAAAAAAGTCTTGAAAACGGCGATTTGGCGGGAGCGGCAAAAAATATAGCGGCGGCAAAGGAGATTGACGAAAAAGGCGAGACTAACGATGAAAATAAAATTAATGAAAATATAATGCCTGTTCCTGTTTTTGAAGATAATAAAATTGGTTTGTAATTTGTAAATAGTAATTTGTAATTTGTAAATCCCGAGGCGGGAACTATGGAACCGTCGCAAGAGATAATAAAACTGAAAATTAGAAATTAGAAATATGCAATGATATTTTTTACGGAGCATTCTTTGTTAAAATTAAAACATAGAAAGATTTCAAAAAACTTGGTTTTTGAAGCTATTGAAAATCCGGATTATGTTTTGGAAAGTTATTCTGACAGAGAAATAGTTTATAAGAAATTCGGCAAGTTTTATTTGAAGGTCATTTATCGGGAAGAATTTAAAAATATCATTATAATTACTCAATATTGGACAAAAACAGTAAAATAAATTTATGGAAATAACTTACGATTCACAAGCTGACGCTTTGTCTATTTCTTTCAAGAAAGGCGAAGTTTCTAAAACCATAGAGCTTTCTCCGGAAATTGTTTTGGATGTGGATAAAAACGGCGCGCCTCTTTATCTGGAAATTATCGGAGCCGGCGAGAAAATCGGAAAGAGACAAGCGAGCGAAGTTCTGATGAGAAACCTTGCTGTTAATTTGTAATTTGTAAATCCGAGGGTTCCATACAGGCTGTCTAAAAACTCTCTTCTGTTCTTTTAAAAAATTGGCAAAAAGTTAGGCGGCGCTTGCCTAGCTTGCCGCTGACAATCTCATCAAAGTTTCTAATTGTGATTTTATTTCCGTTTTTTCTTT
>Ga0180732_1001143_pt1 | contig 17485 bp, 15 predicted proteins | sample KR11_01MetaG_FD_148674 | JGI IMG/M metagenome (GOLD analysis project Ga0180732, IMG submission 148674) | Groundwater microbial communities from the Olkiluoto Island deep subsurface site, Finland - KR11_0.1 MetaG | ecosystem: Environmental > Aquatic > Deep subsurface > Groundwater | place...
ATTCAATGGACAGCGGCCTGGCTGTGGTTCTCGCATCAGGGGCTTCTGCTTCTGCCCTTATGATATCATTGACAATTCTGGGGGGAAATATTGCAAATGCATTCGGCACAGGTGTATCCCCGGCGTCCGGTCAGACAGCTTCAGGACAGAGCATGCTTGGAAAAAGCACAAAGGATGTTATCTCAGGCTGGGATCAGAAGCCATATATAACTCCGGGTACTGATGGTCATGGAATGCCGGTACAAACCCACATCAGTGGACTTATCGGAGCAGTTATCGGTGGAACAGGAGGCGCGCTTGTATTATTTGCTGTATATTCGCTGCTTTTCCCGATCTTGAAACAGGAAGCTGCTTTTACGATATCTGGAATTATTAGTGCAGGGATCTTCTTGATAAACTCTGTTCTTCCTGCATATACGCTTGTAGGAAAGACTGAAGGTATGTTCGACCAGAAGATCAGAAGGACACCAAAGACACTGGTATCATGTCTTATCGTAAGCACGGTAATTGCTATTCTTATATACAGCGCAGCGGTGGTGATCTGATGAGCACGGAAATTAAAATAGAATTCACATCCCCCCAGCTTTACTTTATCGCTCTCGTCCTGGGGTTGATAGCAATATTGATGGTAAAGTTCTCCCATTCCCTGACACCTATTGCTGTTATTCTGATATGGCCTGCTTTCTTGTGCGGCGCAAATGCGGTACGCCAGGTGGCAAGATACGGACTTGGTACAGGAACATCCTCTATTGGATACTGGGGGACAGCAGTGGGTGCGACAATGGCTTTCACTTCGCAATTCATAAATCCTGCTTATAACTTTGTAAGTCCGTATTTTGAGATATTCGGCGCTCTTATAGTGGGCGCTGTGACGGGCATTTGTGCCCAGAAAATAATCAAAATGAAGATACCTGTGATGATAAGGGACAGCGCAGTCCTTGCATCCTCAACAGCCATAATAGCCATGTTCTTCCTTGCTATGCTGACAGAGTATTCAACTCAGGTCTTTACTCTTGATGCTTATATCACCTATCCGCTCATTTACATCGCTATCACCCTTGCTATCCTCCATCCCTTCAATGGCAGTATGGGGGCAGGGGAGAATCAGCGCAGAACACTTCGCCTCAGCGCCCTGGAAGCAAGCATGACAACAGGACTATTCGGTTTGGTTGCCTTACTATTCTCAGATGCCCTGTTCTTAACAGGTGTTTCAGTGATCATAGTAAGTATGGCAGGCTTCTTTATTTTCGTAAAGAGATGGTTCGCTGCAGTGAAAGAAGATACTTACGAATTCGCATGGACAGGCTATCCGCCTGCGGAGCATTAATATGTACGCCATAATAGATGAAGAGGTTCCGGTTGCTATCGACCCATATTCAGGCATAGTCGCCGAGATGGATCCTGGGAAGGTTGCTGTAAACCTGGCAGCTGTCGTGGATAAGATCGACAGGCTTGAAGATATTGCCAGTGATCTATTTAAGTCTCTTGATCCCATGACAACGCCTCTTGTTTCATATCCCAACAGGGAAGGAATTTACCTGAATCTTGGCAGGGTGACAAATTTTGTTTATGGATTCATGGCAGGACTTCTCATCGCAGCCCTGATCATCCTTGCCACGGGGGTGGAACTATGACCTTCTTACCTGACTGGCCGCCTGTGCGGGGAGAATATGCAACAGGAGACCCGAACAGACAGGTTGCCATAATTACGCTTGCAAGTGAGCTTGATAAGAACAGGCTGATAAAGAAAGCAGCGATAGTCGGCACGATGAAAACCGAGAACATTGGTATTGAGAAGGTTGTTGCTAATATCATTTCAAATACCAGTATCAGGTATCTTGTGGTATGCGGGGCAGAGGTTCATGGGCATCTTTCAGGAGATGCCATGATGGCACTTTCGAAAAACGGGATTGATAAAGAAGGTAGGATCATCGGGGCAAAAGGTGCAATACCGTATATCAGCAACATTCCGGAAGATCAGATAAACATATGGCGACAGCAGGTTGAAATTATCGACCTGATGAATATAGAAGATATTGACAGGATAGAAAAAACCATAGATTCCCTTGCAGTAAAAGAACCCTGCAAATGGGAGCCTGTCCTTGCAACGATGGGGGCTGCTAAAGAAGAGAAAGAAGAAGGTGAAACCGCCGTCTCTCCAGAGCTTGTTGCTATCGAAGCAAGAGTGCGATCAATAGAGAGCGAGGTAAAGGATCTGGGAAAAGTCCAGAAGGTTATGGCTGGCATGACTTCAGGTTTATTTCAGGGCTTTGTTGTAGGATTTGTAATAACAATAGTGATTTTCGCAATCAAGAGATCTTTATGAACGAGAAGATACCTTCACTTGCATCTCCCAATGCAAGAGAACTGAACCGTATGGCTAGCGACCTTGAGAGGCGTGTCATGATTATCGGAAGAGACCAGAGGACTTTTTCCGGTATTTTTAATTTTAAAGCGAGAGCTTTCTTTGTTATTGGATTTTTCCTTGCGCTTGGGCTTGTTTTTCTGGCGATGGGTATGAGGTGATAACATGGATTACGACAGTATAATGGAACGGCTGGATAAGATCGAGGAAAAAGTTGAGTTCTCATCAGCTGAGATACTCCAGCAGCGCGGAACGATTATCGGGAGATGGATGGGGTTCTTGTACGGCGTGGTTGTTGCTATGATCATAATTTACCTGCTGGGATTATAAGGTGAGAAAAGAAAGAATCATAGATAGAGGGTGAATGAATAAGAAACATAAACCATCGATACCACGCCAGATGTACTGGTCAACTGATGTGAAAAATAGCAAAATATGCCCCAGATGCGGATCATCACTGGAACAGGAGTATCATTCATACGTGATGCTTGTGCGAATCAAAAAAGAATTCGAACAATTTGCGGTCGGAACCGATGGAGGGTATTTTTGTCCAGAATGCCCTGTTGTAGTTTTAGATAGGGATAACTTTATCAGACTGGCGTCTGCCGGTCTTGAATCAGCCGGGTATGATGATTCATCGGTCGAACTTACAGTTGCAGGCATTGTGGATATGGATGCGGTTCCTGAAGATAAAAAATATAAAAAATGCTGCGGAAGACTTAATACAAGATAAATGTGAGGTAATAAATTATGAATACAAACCATACGCCATCTCTTCAAGAATGGAAAGCACTATACGATGCTGCGATAGAATTCAAAAATGCAGCCCCGTGGGACTGGATGCACGATACTGATATTTTCGGGGTACAGGATCCGGTAAGCGGTGAAACAGGATACTGCTGCATCATGGGCGCGGCAGGGGAACATTATGCCCTTGGGGTTTATTCAGGCTCTGAGGGACTGGAGGGGTTAATGAGAATCCTGTCAGGTGAATTTTCTCAATCCCATGATGGAGTCCTCTATGTTCAGAAATGCCTGATGGCATCCTTCGAGGACAGGGAATATTTACAGAAAGAAGACCTTAAACAGATAAAAACCATGGGTTTGAAGTTCAGGGGAGCTAACGCCTGGCCCTTTTTCAGGAATTATACGCCGGGGCTTGTTCCATGGTATCTGACAGGTGAAGAGGCGAGGTTCCTTACACTTGCGCTGCAGCAGGCAATTGAGGTTTCCCTGCGCCTTAAAAAAGATCCCGGGATGCTCATTCGCCCTTCAAGCGGCAAATTTTTTGTTCGAGCGCCAGTGAAGCAGGGTGAGGGTATTTCATGGAAGGATGAGTGGATAGAACCTTTGCCTCCTGAAAGTAAGGATTTCCCGGCAACGCCTGTTGACGTGACTCTTTTGAACAGGTTGAAAAAGGCAGGATTGCAGAAAAGAGGAATCTGGGAAGTCGACTTTTTTTTCGTGCCTGCGCCCATATGGGAAAAAGAAAAGAGACCGTATTATCCTTATATGAGTTTAATGGTTGAACACAATTCTGCATTCATTCTTAATTTCCAATTGGAAAAACGAGAAGAGTTCGCATTGAAATTTCCTGAGAAGTTCGTCAGTTTTCTTGAGCATGTAAAAATCGCGCCGCAAGCATTTCTTGTCAAACGTGATGAGGTCGGCAGATTCCTGGAACCTTTTGCCTCAAGTTTGGGCATTAAAATAAAAATGGTTGAGAGCCTTCCTGTGCTTGAGGAGGCTCAGAGGGGCATGAGAGGGTTCATTTGAAGGCTGTAAAATAACGTTGATTCATCAAAGGCTGATATGTGGACAGCGATTTAGAAATGTTTAAACATTATCAAATCATATAAACAGAGGATAATCGGAAAACGGAGATTTTTATAATGCCCAGGGGTAAAAAAACTGTAAAGATTGAAACTACTGCCGAGTCCTACGATCATAAACAAGAGACCACCCTGCGCCCCGACATCGGACTGCAAGCGCAGTTCAGGCAGAAGCGCGACCCGAAAAAGTATCGTTATGACTCCTCCCTCTCACCTGAGCTTTCCTGGGATATAAATGCAGAACGAGAGAAAGCAGAGGCAATGATTGATAAGATTCGCGAAGCAAAGACCCTTGAAGAAGCAAAATCCGCCGCGTCCATGCTTGCCCATCTCTCAAAACCGTTCCTCAACTGGACAGGAAAAGCCGAGCGCGCAGAGTTTACAGTTCCCACGCTTCCTTTATTCGTTCATGAGCGCCTCTCCACCAAAGCAATTATTGAATCCCTGAAGCGTAAAAAGCGGGATAAGACGCAGCAGATGACGCTATTCGGTGATGTGGATTTAGATCTCACTGACAGGATACTGAAAGCATACGAACATAAAGCGCCCTGGGTGAACCGAATTATTCTTGGCGATTCGCTGTTAGTGATGAACAGCCTGCTTGAGTACGAAGGCATGGGCGGCAAGGTGCAGATGATATACATGGACCCGCCCTACGGCGTGAAATTCGGGAGCAATTTCCAGCCATTTATCAGGAAGCGGGATGTGAAGCATGGGGATGATGATTTCATGACGCGCGAGCCAGAGATGGTGCAGGCTTACAGGGATACGTGGGAGCTTGGGATTCATTCGTATTTGACATATCTGAGGGATAGGTTTTTGATGGCGAGGGAGTTGCTGACTGAGAGCGGGAGTATTTTTGTGCAGATTAGTGATGAGAATGTGCATCATGTGAGGGAGTTGATGGATGAGGTGTTTGGAAGTGAGAATTTTGTAAGCCTGATAACTTTCCGCAAAAAAGGGATGCCATTGGGAGCATTACATTTAGAAGGTGTATCTGACTACATTTTATTTTATGCCAAAGATAAAACCAATCTAAAATATAGACAATTGTTTGAATCTAAAAATGTAGAAGGTGATTCCCATTGGAACTATGCAGAATTGCCTGATCGAAGTAGAATAAAACTTACCACTGAACAAATTAACAATCACAAACTTCTACCAAATGGTGCAGATCTAATACAATTAAATGGTCTCTATCCTGCTGGACTAAATAAAAGTGGATTATTTGAAATAGAATTTAGAGGGAAAAAATATTATCCTCCATCTGGGAGTAGTTGGAAAACAAATAAAGAAGGTATGGAAAATTTAATTAAAGCCAATCGAATCGAACCTTATGTAGGTGGAAATACTATTAGATACATATTAAAATTAAGCGATTATTCTGTTTCGCCCCATACTAATTTATGGATGAATACACCACCACCTGTAGACAAAAATTATGTGGTACAAACATCCGAAGTACCCATTCAGCGTTGTCTCCTCATGACCACAGACCCCGGCGACCTCGTCCTCGACCCAACATGCGGCTCAGGCACCACAGCTTATGTTGCAGAGCAATGGGGACGGCGCTGGATTACCATCGATACCTCGCGCGTGCCCCTCGCACTGGCGCGCCAGAGATTGCTTACTGCTACTTTTGATTATTATGAACTTCGCGATACGGCTAAAGGTCCCGCTGGTGGGTTTGTGTATAAGCGTAAGCAGAACCACAAGGGCGAAGAAGTTGGAGGTATAGTTCCGCATATAACGCTGAAGAGCATAGCGCATAATGAGCCTCCGGCAGAGGAGATACTTGTGGACAGACCTGAGACCGTAAGCGGGGTCGTGCGCGTCTCTGGTCCTTTTGTGGTTGAGGGAACGATACCACCGCCGATGGAAATAGAAGAACCTGAAACCGTCAGAACAACCGAGGCTAATGCTGATTACAGTGGCGACCACATCACCCGAATGCTTGAGATATTGCGGCGTGCGCCGGTGCTGCGCCTTCCGGGCAATAAGACTGTGACTTTCAAGAACATCAGGCGCCCTGCGCGCTCCATGGATATACATGCAGAAGGCGTGGTAACGAATGGCGAGGAAAAACCTGTGGCTTTCATGTTCGGACCCGATAATGGCGCAGTCACAGAGCAGATGGTATTTACAATAGCGCGCGAGGCTTATTTGAAGAGCTACACTCATTTATATGTCATCGGTTTCTCGGCGCAGGCGAATGCCACCAAGTTCATCCAGAATTGTGCGGTATCGATCGGCATCCCGGCAACGTATGTCAACGCTACTATGGATATCCTGATGGGCGACCTGCTCAAGACAAGCAGAGCCAGCCAGATATTCAGTATCACAGGTCAGCCTGAGATCAAAGTTGTCAAACTTGATTCAAAGGACATTTATCAGGTAGAACTGCTCGGGCTTGATGTATTCAAACCCGATACAATGGAGAACGAACATTCAGGCGGTGAATCGGTGCCCGCCTGGTTCCTCGATACTGATTATAACGAACTTGCATTTCACGTTTCCCAGGCATTCTTCCCCAAGACTTCAGCATGGGACAACTTAAAGCGTGCCCTCAAAGCCACATACAATGACAGTGTTTGGGAACATCTGGCAGGGACAGTGAGTGAGCCTTTCGAAGCTGGTGAGAATAAACGCATTGCTGTCAAGGTTATTGATGACAGGGGGAACGAATTGATGGTAGTGAAGGGGCTGGATGAGATTGAAATTAATTAAAACCAATTTAAAGTTATCGTATGAACTTAATAAAAACAGTAATATTAATACGAACATCTGCCAATTTATAGTTAGAACTCATAGTGACAGCAGTATATTATTTAACCAATTGAAGTAAATAGATATGAACAGGGATATGAACACAGAAAGGAAAAGTGAGGAAACAAGTGAAGGAAACTTTCAAAGTCTATGTTCAGAACTTGATTTAACCAAACAAAATGGTTTGGTTGAAGTTGATATTGATACAGAGGATGAATTTCAAAAATATATTTTAAAACAAGCCAAAGAAAAGCTAAATATTGACGCTATATTTTTTTTGAAACCTATTGAAGGAAAATCAAGCATTCCGCTTATATACTTCCGTAAATTGGAACATATCGATAAAAAAGCAATTGCTGAGCTGCACAAAAAGGTCTGGAATATCGGACAAGCGCCCCTCCTTTTTTTAGTTTTGCCTGGTGTTGTCTTAATCTACAATGCCTATGAACCGCCTAAATCATCAAATGGAGAATTAGATTACAAAGCTGGGTTTATTGAAGAGTTGAACTTTTATATTCAAGCTGAAGCCGAAATTAAAAAACGAAGAGAATATCGTAGTTCAGAGCTTGTAACAGGTAGATACTGGCAAAGACATAGTGAAAAATTCAACAAAGAGAAAAGGGTGTATCAAACGTTATTGGACAATCTTGAATCTATGAGTAATAAATTGATTGGGGAAAAGTTACGCCCTGATATTGTTCACAGCCTTCTGAGCAGGTCAATATTCATTAAATATCTTGAAGATAGAAAAGATAAAAATAACTGCCATGTATTTCCTGAAAAGTTTTTTGAAAAATATAAAGCCAATGCTAAAGGTTTTACCGACTTGCTTTTAGATAAAGAGGTTACATATGAATTTTTTAAAGATTTAAATGATAAATTTAATGGTGATTTATTTGTATTTAAGGAGGAAGAAAAAAGTGCGGTAACCCAGAAACACCTTAATTCGTTACAAAAACTTCTCAAAGGAGAAACATATCTCGGGAGCGGACAAATGGTGCTATGGCCGCTATATTCTTTTGACGTGATTCCTATCGAGCTTATAAGTAATATTTATCAACAATTTTTTCATAATGAAAAAGACAAGGATAACAAAGAAACAAAAGGTACATATTATACTCCATATCATATTGTTCTTTTTTTAATGGATGAAGTACTTCCATGGAATGAAAAAAATACTGATATCAAGATACTTGATCCTTCTTGCGGCTCAGGTATTTTTTTAGTAGAAGCATATCGCAGGCTTATAGGTCGATGGATGCTGGCAAACCCGAATAAGCATATATCATTTTCAGACCTCTCACAGTTACTTAAAGAGAATATCTTTGGGGTCGACACAAATGGGCAAGCAATTCGAATAGCTGCTTTAAGTTTATATCTTACATTATGCGATTACTTAGAACCGCGAGATATCTGGAAAGAAGAAGTAAAATTTCAACCACTGTTAAATAGGAATCTATTTGATTCAGACTTTTTTGAGGAAAATACTAAATTTTTAAATAAAAAATATGATATAATTATTGGCAATCCACCATGGGAGAGCGAATTATCTGAGCCTGCAAGAAAATATATAAAAAAGACTGAAAAACCTGTTGGAGATAACCAAATATCACAGGCTTTTTTGTGGCGAGTTGCAGAACTATGTAAACCAGATGCCAGAGTATGCATGATAGTTTCAAGTAAAGGTCTTCTCTTTAATCGCTCCGAACGCAATCGGAAATTTAGAGAGCAGTTTTTCTCGACAAACGTTGTCAAAACTATTATTAATCTCTCGGCTTTAAGACATATCCTGTTTTCAAAACAAAATAAAGTTAATGGGCAGAAAGCCAACAAGACTGGAGCTATCGGACCGGGGGCTGCGGTTATTTTTTCGCCAGGGAAACCTAATGACCACTCGATATTTTATTGCTCACCTAAGCCAAGTTATTCACCACAGGATGATTGGTTGTTAATTATAGAACCTCAAGATATTGCCTACGTTCCAAATGACGAAGCCATTGAAAATGATATAATTTGGAAAGTGGCAATGTGGGGAACTCCGAGAGATTATGAATTAATTAAGAGACTTTCCGGATATCCCACTCTTGGAAAAATATGTGATTTGAAGGGCTGGATACATGGAGTGGGTTTTATTGTTAGAAATACGGAACCTGAAGATTTGGAATTATCCGGAAAACCATTTGCAGATGCAAGAAAATTACAAAGATTTATCATGGATGAAGAATCGCTTCCGATTAATCAAGAGACACATTATTATAGATGGGCTAAAACAAAAATGGAAGTATTTTATGGCCCCCATTTACTAATAAAACAAAGCCCTCGAGCGGGGGTAGGATTAATTGCGGCACTTCTGAGAAAAGATGCAGTTTTTATGTCAGCTGTTCTTGGTGTCCACGGTAAAGAAAGTGAATTGAATCAATTAGCTGCATGCTGCCTATTTATTAACACAAATTTGGCGCTGTATTATGAGATGCTAACTGCCCGTAAATGGCTGGTGGAACGAGATGCATTTCAAAAAAAAGAAATCATGGATATTCCTATGCCAAAGAATATTTTAGATATTAATAATATTACCTACAAATTTCTTACAGACCTTTCAACAAATCCAAAAGCAAATGAGATTGTAAATGAACTTGTAACAGATTTGTATGACTTAAATGAATCTGAAATGATATTGATTGATGATGCCATAAAATACACATTGGACTTTTTTAGGAAAAAGGGTAAATCCATAGCTATTGAGCCGGTAAATGAAAATATTATGATAGAATATATAGATACTTTATGTAAAGTATTGAATAATTCTTTTTCAAGTCCAACGAAAGTTTTTACAGGAACCAGTAATATAGGCAATAGTCCTCTTACGGTTGTATCAGCACGTCTTGATAATAAATCGGATGACTCGGAAATAAAAGTCTCTGCTCAGGATGATGAACTTAAAAAGGTTCTTGATGGATTAGAGGAAATATTAATTCAAGAAAGGTCCCCGAGTATTTATATAAGACGCAATATCAGACGATATGCTGGTAACACCATATTTATAGTAAAACCAAATCAAAATAGATATTGGAATAAATCATCTGCTTTGCGCGATGCAGATGAAATATATGCCGACATTATGTCATTTTGGGGGGATTCTAACTGACGCTCTCGGACCTTACAAGTAATCAATTTTCCTCAGGTTCTCCCAAAGATATAGCAGAAGAAATAGGTTTTGATGGAAAAATGGCTATTTTAAGAATTATATGTAAAGCCTATGCCAATTTATGCGTTCTTGGAAGGCTAACATCTGCAAGATCAGAACCTGAGATTACTGAAGAGCTTTTCATTGAATTGCAGATTGAATGGAAAGAAGCAGATATTTCTCTTATACCCGTTCACGAAAAATCACACGGTAGGAGAAAAGAAGGTAGAGGTAAAACACCAACTATTGATTTTTGTTTTCGTGACAGATTGGATAGGTATTCTTATTTTGGCGCTGAGTGTAAATTATTAGAAAACAATAATAATAGACTCTATAACCTCTATGTCATGGAAGGACTGAACAGATATATCTCAGGACAATATGGCGAGAAATGTTCTTCTGGATTGATGCTTGGGTATATCATACTCGGAGATACAATAGAAGTAATCAATGAATTAAAAAATAAAGTTGATGAATTGCCGAATATTTCCAATATGACGCTGGCATATCCTATCAATGGATTTGATAAACATTATAATTCTATACATAAGAGAGATGCTGGGTTGTCTCCTTTCCATATTCATCATTTATTCTTCTCCTTTGCCTGAACAGAAGTCGAATATGATAATGTAAGCAAACACATGACACCCTATGAAAGGAAAGATGAAAAAAATTCACCCAATTAAAAGTATCACTCGGACGTTCTTCCCCCGCACCTCAGCATGGGATAACCTCAAGCGTGCCCTCAAAGCCACATACAATGACAGTGTTTGGGAACATCTGGCAGGGACAGTGAGTGAGCCTTTCGAAGCTGGTGAGAATAAACGCATTGCTGTCAAGGTTATTGATGACAGGGGGAACGAATTGATGGTGGTTAAGAATCTTGACGAAGCAGAAGGCAGGAAAGATATTAACAAAAAGAGTGATTAAAGGTAATATTATGCTTAAATTGAAAATACCAAAAGAAATTGATATAAAGCTGAAAAAAGAGAAAGATCTCGAAAAAATAATAAAAATAAGAATGGAGAGAGAGATCTCAGGCAAGATAAAAGATGATTTATTCCTGTTGATGATGTTCGATAAGCTTTTAGAGGATAGCGATCTGACAGAGAAAGATATCGATGAAATCGATCACAAGGTCAAAAGAGGAATCATGGAGAGTACTGGATGGAAATAGTTCTTGATACGAATGTGATAATTTCCTCACTCCTGAGAAATGGAATTACAAGAAAGATATTGTTCCTTGCGCCATTTGAATTTTATACCCCATCTTTCACAAGATCAGAAATAGAGAAGCATAAAGAGGAACTCATCAGAAAATCAAAACTTGATGCTAATGCATTTCAGTACATGATGGAAACTATATTTCATAAAATTCAGATAGTTAATCTTCATTCAATAGAGCCATATAAAAATAAATCAATTGAAATAATGACTGGTATAGACGTTAGCGATGCTCCATTTATAGCTCTGGCATTGCATCTGGATTGTCCTGTATGGTCAAAAGATGGACATTTTAAAATGCAGCAAATTATTAAAACCTATACAACAGAAGAAATCAGGGAACTGCTACAGAAATCAAGTAGGCTCTAAATATCATGACCCTTAACGAAGTCCCAAAACCAATAATCAACATCCCTTACAGAGAGCCCACCTGCCACTGGTGCATAGAAAAAGGAGAGCCACCGGTATTGGCAGACGGTCGTCGGGAAGCCTGCTATTACTACCGCCCGCCGCAGCGCCAGACCTCAGAATCTCAGGCTGATGACATAGGCACCCGTTACCCCCTTACACTTGTCAATGATATCCGAAAAAGAGTGAAAGATTGGCGTGAGGCTGGCTATCCTGGCGTTACTTCGGTAACTGATGAGCTTCTGAAGTACTGGAGCAGAGATGAGCGGGAAGGAAAAACAAAGCTTTTCTTCTGCCAGCGAGAAGGTGCCGAGACCATCATCTTCCTCAAAGAGGCTCGTGCTGACTTTCTCCAGGGACTTGAAATTCCAGGAGACGAACCAGGCTCGGAAAGCCAGAACAATGGTTATACGGGCTTCCTTCGTTATGCCTGCAAAATGGCAACAGGCAGCGGCAAAACCACGGTCATGGGTATGCTTGCAGCATGGAGCATTCTTAATAAGGTAACAAATAGAAGCGATCCTCGTTTCTCAGATATTGTCTTTGTGGTCTGCCCAAATATTACTATTCGCGAGCGTCTCCAGGAGCTTGATCCGAACAGCGAAGCTAATCTATACCGCTCAAGAGACCTTGTACCGACTCATTTGATGAGCGACCTGCGCCAGGGGCATGTTATAATCACCAACTGGCATGTGCTTGAAGCACATGAGATGAACACGGTCGGGAATACCTCAGCCAGGGTTGTTAAAAGAGGAGTACCAAAAACAGTTCTTGCTACCAAAACCATAGATGGCGAGAAAATAGATGAAGCGCAGGTAAAATACTTCGAGTCCGATACTGCTCTTGTTGACAGAGTGCTGCATAATGTAAAGGGCAAGACAAACATCCTTGTTTTCAATGACGAAGCACATCACGCTTACAGAGTCAGGCAGCTTGACAATGAGGGTGAACTAGAGGAAGAAGATGATGAATTTGCCGATATTGAACAGAGAGAAGCTACTGTCTGGGTTGAGGGTCTGGATAAAATAAACCGCATCAGGGGAATAAATTTCTGCCTTGACCTTTCAGCAACACCCTTTTATCTTGAGAGAGGAAATGATCCTGGAAGACCATTTCCCTGGGTCGTATCTGATTTTGGGCTCATAGATGCCATTGAAAGCGGCATCGTGAAAATACCGCAATTACCGATACAGGACACTACAGGCTCCGAGATTCCAGCATATTTTAATGTATGGAAATGGATCATCGAAAAAAAGCTGACCAGTGCTGAGAAAGGTGGGCGAAGGGGACAGGTTAAGCCCGAAGCAGTGCTTAAATATGCGCAGACGCCGATCGCCCAGCTTGCAGGTCTCTGGAGGCAGACATTTTACGAATGGCAGGATGATGCAAAAGCAGGCATGCGTCCCCCTGTGCCGCCGGTTTTCATTATCGTCTGCAAGAATACCAGGCTTGCAAAGGTAGTTTATGAATGGATTGCTGAGGGTAAAAGTGAAACCGCACCTCCAATCGAAGAGTTCAGAAACAGGGATGGCAAGGAATATACTGTCAGGGTTGATTCAAAAGTAGTGGACGAAATGGAAAGCGGGGCAGCCAAAAACGATGAGAGCCGAAAACTCCGTTTCGTGCTGGACACGATAGGCAAGATAGAATGGCCGGGAGGCAAGCCGCCGCAAGAGTATTTTACATTGGTTGAGAGGCTCAATCGAAAGGCTGCTGATGAGGGAGGAACTATTTTAGACCCATCTATCCCACCCGGAAGAGATGTTCGTTGCATTATTTCAGTATCAATGCTCACCGAGGGATGGGATGCAACCACGGTTACGCATATAGTCGGATTGCGCCCCTTCAAGTCGCAACTTCTGTGTGAGCAGGTGGTAGGAAGAGGGCTTCGCAGATCGCGTTATGATGTTTTGAACTGTGAAAATGTGGACGATATACCTGAAGAAGTGGCAAAAGTGTATGGTGTACCTTTTGAACTGATTCCCCTCAAGACAAACCCGAAAACGGCTGAGCCACCTCCCAAGATACATCACGTCAAAGCTATTTCACCTCAAAAAGATGCACTGGAGATACGCTTCCCGCGTGTTGAGGGGTATAACTTCAGAGTCAAGAACCGCATAACGGTAGATTGGGAGCGTATACCAACACTTTCTATCGATCCAGCGAATATTCCCAATGAAGTGCGCGTTAAGGGACTTTCTTCAGATCAGGGCGGTCGCTTATCGGTGCTTGGACCGGGTCGAACTGACGAAGTAACATTGTTAGAGTGGCGTAAAACCAAACGTCTTGGGGAACTTGAGTTTGAACTGGCGCGGACATTAACTCAGAAGTATGCAGGAAGTGGTGTTTGCGATGTTCCTGCTCAAGCATTATTCCCGCAGGCTCTGATCATTGTACGTAAGTTCCTTGCAAAAAAGGTCAGACCAGTGGGAAGAACAGATATCCGAGATGTTTTTCTCAATCCGTATTATGGTTGGGCAGTGGAAACTCTCGTAGAGGCAATAATTCCCGATGTTGAAGAAGGAGAAATGCCTGAACTGCCGCGCTACGAAGCAAACCGTGAACCTGGTTCAACTCGTGAAGTTGATTTCTGGACAAGCCGTATTGTCTGGGAATGCCAGCGTTCGCATCTGAATTACATGGTAGCAGATACACAGAAGTGGGAGCAGAGTACCGCATATTATCTGGACGGAAATAAATCCGTTCTATCCTTTGCCAAAAACTTCAATATGGGATTTGCTATTCCCTATCTGCATAATGGTGAAAAGAAAGATTATGTTCCAGATTTCCTTGTTCGTCTGAAATGGAAAGGAAATGAAGTCGGAACTCTTATCCTTGAAGTAAAAGGTTATGACCCTCTCGAGGAAACAAAAAGAGCGGCAGCACTGCGCTGGGTCAAATCAGTGAATAACGATGGGATATATGGCTTATGGGATTATCGAATCGTACATGAACCAACAAAGCTGGATGATGAAATTACAAATTCAGTCCAGCATCTTGCAAACCTTAAGGCTGCATAAATATCAACCGGATGCAGCCCACAATATGCGCCCTTAATTCGTGAGTATTCATGCGCCGCCAGTCAAAACTTTTCAGAATAATCGGTAGTGTCCTGAATTTCGTGACCTATATTAAATTCTTAATTAAATAATAAAAGCGTTTCTTTTAAGATTCGCTAAAACATTGTAAAGATACCTTTTTTCAGTGGGGAGGACTTCTCACAATGGAACTTCTTTGTTCACAAGCCTAACTGCTGGAACGTGCATATCGCAATAAAGGTCTTCCAATAATCCTTGCTTGTTACAGCTTGGACAAACTTTGATTACCCTCGTCTTTATTCCGCTCCAATCTATCTCGTTCCCGCACCTTGCACAGACTCTTGGCAACCTACCACTCTTCAAGGGAAGCGGAACCGCACATATAGTATTGCCGCAACACCAATAATCTGTTCCTTTGTCGGCGGCGAGTGCAACTTCGAAAATTCCAGAGACAATTGCCCAGCCATATTACTTTGACTCTACTAGAGCTTTCGTGATTGGCATCTTTGTTGGTCTACACTTCACCGTATTACTAACTTTTTCATTAGGCATAATCTAACAATTGAATTGCGTGCTATTTAACTCTATTTAACTCTAACTCATGTTTGGTAATGTTAACTTATTCTGGATAAAAATTTCTTTAATGGACTAATTAGTGGACTCCACTAATAATTACCAAAAATCTTAAATAGGAGAAAAAGACTTAAAAGAGAGATTATTATGGCAATTCAAGAAGAAATAAGTAGATATCTACAGGAAGGATATACACCACAACAAATCATCAATAAAGGATACAGTAAAAGCACTGTTTACAAAGTTTACGATACCTTTAAAACGTATGTAACACAGATTGGCAAACCTGACTGGTCTATTACCGACATAAGATATAACAACCCAAATAAAAGATATCTTCCCCGAGAGAATATTTCTATATCATTTAATTTTGAAAACACTTCAGGCAGGGATGTATATATTAACAAAATGGGAATCGGGGTTGAGTGGCTGAAACCAGAGACATGGCACGCATACGACGTAAAAGACCTTGTGAAATCAGGTCAAAGACGTTTCTTCTCTTTTCTTATTCCAATCCCCGATGATATTTCACTTGGAGAATATGAATTAAGGTTTGGAATTGAAGCCCAATATTTACCCGTCATAGGTTATCAAAACAACTCATTACAGACCCAGTGGACGACATATCCTGAGATAATCCACATTAAAAATCCATTGACGGGAATTAAAGTATTCATCTCTCATAGTACTGAAGATATGTCGCTAATTAGGCAATTAGAGAACCATTTAGATATTAATGGATTAGAACCAATAATAGCCGAAGATATATTAACACCTGGAGCAGTGTTGAGGGAAAAATTTCAGGCAAAAATAAGAGAAGCAAACATTTTTTTAGTTTTACTTACCGAAAACAGCATAAATTCAAATTGGGTTATGGAAGAAACTAATTATGCTCTCCAAATAGGAAAGGCTACCATTCCTCTAAAAGAAGAAAGCGTTAAGATTGAAAGTGGTATTGAATGGAGAGAGTTTTCAAAACACGAAAGACCTGAGATTATCTTTTCTAAAATAATGGATGGTGTAAATAGCCGTCTCAATAATATTCAGATATCTCCTAATAATGTTCAAATTTCTCCTCAAAATAATGCAGCTGCAACTATTATAGGCATTGGAGTCCTCGCATTTCTCGCAGGTCTATTTATTGGTTCGGCTGGAAAGAAATAAAAAATGTTTCTTTAATTAGTACTACTATGTCATGTCCAATGATTTATCGGTATCAAGAGATTGATTTGATGTTGATTTCAAGTCAAAATTTCAAAATATAGAAATTGCTAGCAAGTGACTACATCGGATGCCCGATGTGACATAGTAATAAGAACAAAGAAAAAAAATTGGATTGGATATCAAAGGATTTAATTTTTAAAAACTCTATCAAGAATAAGTTAACAGTACCCTCATGTTTAATATTATTTAAACATACAAGTTTTTATAGTTTTATTACAATTCGTAAATCAGTAATCTGACATAAGCAGGTCATGTTTTTTAGGACACTACCGAATAATCGCAGATGAACGCAGTTTTTCAGGCATCGTATCCGCGTTTATCTGCGTTCATCTGCGGTTAGTTTTATCGTCCACATCAGCATGATGGAAAAATATTGATAATATCAGGTTCATCAGTCATATTAATCTCAGGAGGCAGGCATGTTCAAATTCGCAAGAGAGCAAAAAGTAATTGATATCGGAAACGTAAAGATCGGAGGTCAGGTTGGCCAGAACCCCACAGTGTTGATACCCACTATATTCTATGACGGGCATAAGATAGTGGATGCAAAGAACAATAAATTCGACGAATCAAAGGCTGAAGCGCTTATAAGAGAAGTCGAAGAAGTGGGTGAGAAGCATAAACTTCCTTTCATGTTCCAGGTGGTAGGATTAACGCCTGAACTCATGAAAAAAGGACTGGATTTCGTGGCAGACCGCACAAAAGCTCCGATCATTATTGACTCAGCAGACAAGGAAGCCAGACTTATCGGTCTTGAGCATGCCTCGAAGAACAACTATGCCTCCCGAACCATGTATAATGCAATTAACATGATGATCGATAGCGAGGAAATAGCAGCACTCACAAAGTCAAAAATTGAGGGTGTTATAAT
>Ga0180732_1001144_pt1 | contig 17483 bp, 43 predicted proteins | sample KR11_01MetaG_FD_148674 | JGI IMG/M metagenome (GOLD analysis project Ga0180732, IMG submission 148674) | Groundwater microbial communities from the Olkiluoto Island deep subsurface site, Finland - KR11_0.1 MetaG | ecosystem: Environmental > Aquatic > Deep subsurface > Groundwater | place...
AAGCTGAACTCGAGTATCATGATTCCATGCAGTAAGATACATTTGGCAGTCCGGAACGCCTTGTTCTGAACTGATAACATAACCTTCCTTTTCAATCAAATCTCGGATTTTATCGTATAATGTTAGTTCTGGTTTACCATAATTATCAACAGAGATAGTTATTGCATATGCAATTTAAATTATCGCAATGATATTCTTGACAGTTTTCGCACCAGTGCATATCTTTTAAACAGTCCGGGCACGGGATTGAATTCATTTGTTCTTGAGTTTTCTTTTTCATATGTTCATCTCCTCTGATATAAGTCGTTCTTTTATAAAGCTTATCTGATTAAGTGCAATGCTAAATACCTCTTCAGCATCAAGTAGAAAAGCTTCATCTGATTTTGATATTACTCCGCCTTCTTCCTTGATTTTAGCAAGGAACTCAACAGATTCTACAATAGTATCTCTTATCATGATAGTTCCTCCATTAATAGATAGACATGGCGCCTCGGAGGTAAAGATGAGGAGGCGCCTGTCCTCTGTCATCTTCATTCTACGTGGTACAATGCCTCTTTTGGTCTTGTGGTTGCCACATACTGGCAGTTCTCTTCTTGGTCAAATTCCCAGTTAGGGTTTGGCGAGTTTGAATGTACTTTTGCGTATTTGCTTGGCATAAGTCCTGGGAAGAGTATCCAAACGTTATCTGCCTCAAGACCTTTTGCGCGATGTATGCTGCTAAATACAACTTCTGAACCATTGTCAGAGAAGATAGTATTTATCTTCCTTGTGATTTGTATAACCTCATCACAATCCTCTGATAATGTTTGCAAAACATCATACTTATCCTGAACTGATTCTGGGCTCGCATCTGTGCGTCTGCATCGTTCCAGTTCTTTTGTTAGCCATTTGCCTAACTTAGCATAGAAATCATCAATGTTTGATGGGTCTAACTTACGGATTAACGCAAGTAATCCCTCACCAATGTCTCTGCCACGGATTGTTACCTTTATGCCTTTGGATAGTAACATATAAGCCGGTTTAACTAGTGGTGCGTTATATCTACATACCACCATATCACCAGGCTTAATTTGTTCCATCATAGTTGACATATCAACGGCCTCAAAGATTCCTTCTTTTGCATGTGGTGCTGCTTCAATTTCTGGAACAAATCTTTTGGCAATTTCAACTACCTTTTTCGGGCATCTATAAGTGATGCTCAGTGGCAATATTACTGCATTGAGTCTACTGATAAGATTTGGAATGCTTTCTGTATCTGCGCCCCTAAATCCATATAGGCTCTGATGTCTGTCGCCAACCGCTACGATGGTACCTGTAGGTTTTATCGCCTTGAGTATCATCTCTGTCTGAGATTTGTTCAAATCCTGGGCTTCATCAACGAAGATGAAGTCATACTTTGGCATTGGCATGTTATAGATGACTGGCATCCATATCATATCATCGAAGTCAATCGTTTTCACGTCTGCCTTACATCTGGCCAAGACTTTTGAAACCATGTCGAACAACAACGGGACATCTTCTTCATTATTGAAATCCACGCTGTAATGCGCCATGAGTTCTCTGATAGATTTTTCTTCCACTGGCATCAATGTAGCTTTCATCAATGCTACCAATTGCTTGATGATAGGAGTGAAATATTGTATCTGTTCTTCTGATACCTGAATGTAATCAGTAAGGAACATGGATTTCATTATCTGATATACCTTCTTATCATCAACCTGTGGTCTAAAGTTGAACGCTTTTGTTATCGCCATCAATCCCATACTATGGGTGGTCATTGCTCTTACATTACTGGGAGCCCTCTTTTTAAGTTCCTCTGCAATGTGTTTATTGAAAGCAACGAACGCAACTTCAAGATGTCTTGGGATTACTTGCAGTGCTTCAACAATGGTTCTTGTTTTTCCACTGCCTGCTACTGCCTCTACCACAGCATGAAAATATCCTTCAAATTTAAGTGGTACCGTCTCAGATACGCCCAGTGAATTGATATGTGCTGCCGGCGTTCCTGTCATGCGTGATACTTGTTCACGTATGAAGTCAAAGACGTTTATCTGATATTTATTTGGGTCGAATGTCATAGTTATCTCCTGGATTTAGTAGGGGTCTTCTCCATATAACTGTCTAAATGCGCGCTTCTTCCACGTGCGCCTCCTCTCTTCTTTTATTTTTTCTGAAGTATTTGGCATAACCTGTGGTGTTATATTTTTAATTTCAGACATGATTATACCTCCTTTGCAAGGCAGTACTGATTAAAGACGCCTACTTGTTTTTTAGGACAAGCGTCAGGGTTATCTACTTTACATCCGATAAATCTACCGGATTCATCTCTTATCATTCTGATATCACAATGTAGTCCTATTAGTTGTATCATCATTACTCCTCCTTAAATATGATGTGAAACACACCACGCTTCTAAATCAAGTTTATGGATGGACTTTGGGCATAGTTCTGAATTAGAGACAGCACACATAAGTATATTTGCATCGTCTCCATCCATACTTTCTGCTGATTTTACACAACAGTTCTTTCCGATTAATTGTAACATAATTACACCTGCCTGGTTTTAAATTCATGTCCGTCAAATTCGCGTCCGCACGCATTACACTCTGCATTAACAGAATTACCGCACTGGTCGCAGCAATCCACTGATAAGTCCACGTCAGTTGACCCGCATCCTATGCAAGTTACTGTGAACAAATCTTTTAAAGTTATGTATGTAGTTGTCATCTTGATTCCTCCTTAAATATGTCCTGCCTCTTTCATACTAAAATGTTGTCCGTCTCCTACGATAACATGGTCTAATAAAGTAATGCAAAGTAAATTTCCTGCTTCTAATAATTTCTTGGTAATGTCAATATCTTCCTTACTTGGTGTCGGGTCACCTGACGGATGATTATGTGCCACGATTATACTTACTGCACTATCAAACAGTGCGGCTTTGAATACTTCACGTGGGTGCACAATGTTGGCATTTAAAGAACCAATACTGATAGTTCGTATTGCCGTCACACCGTTCTTTGTGTTTAATGACAGCATAAGAAAGCTCTCTTTATCAGATAAAAACATTGGCTTCAAGAGTTCATATACTTTTATTGGTGAAGATACCAAAGGACGTACATCATACTCCTTGAATTCTTCCCTAAGTTGTAAAACTTTTATTTTTATCATGTTTATTTACCTCCACTGATTTCGGCTTAAATTCGCCATCGTCAGATGGGATGGTTGTCCCATTATCAGTTAAAAAAGATTATCCCGATAAAGCATCGGGATGTCCTGTATTTGCCCATCCTTGTTTTGTAAGATGGATGGTTATCATGTTTGGGTTTTCAGTGCGCCTTCCCCAATCATAAGTATAAACCAACTCGTCTTCAACCAGTTGGTGTAAGGCGCCTTTGATTACTGGCATGGTTAGATTGAGGGCTTTTGCGATATCTGCCACCTCAATCCATGAATAATCCCATTCGCCTACATTGAGATTCTTTGCCATCCAGTCTAATATCTGTTTGCCTAGTTTGGTAGTCATAGTGCTTTCACCTCTACTTTCTTAACCTCTATCCGGCTGTTGCCGATGGTTTTAAGCCAATACAAGGCGTTATCCACTGTTTGGCTATGCGGTAAGTCTTCTCTAATAATACGGACAGATTCCGTATATTTAGTTACCGTCTCTGGATTGATAACATGATGCCATTCTAAGCACTGTGTAATAAAGTGCTCAAGCACTTGTTTTTCTTCTGGAGTCAGCTGGGCTTTTATGCCTCTTGCTGCCTCTAACTTGATGGTTATTTTTATCATATTTGATTACCTCCGGGTATTATATTGCCCGATGTGGGGTTTGAACCCACTGCTCTAGACGAATAACCGCTTAGAATCAATCGGGCACATTAGATTTGGCAGTAATATACTTTCCACCATACGTCGATGGTTTCTTCGGTTTATTGCCACGTTATATGATGTGGGTTTTCGCCGATGATTGGAAAGTATCTGATATACTGCCAAGTTCCTTTGTAATCAGTATTACCGCCCGTATTAGTGGCGGTTAATACGATAATAAGCCTTAAGTTTACCGTCTATCTGTTATAGACGAGTTTTATCCACTTTTGGACACCTGGATTAACGTCGTACAAGCCCTCATGGGCTCCGAACAATCTTACTACCGTTCTTGGTTCAAACAATGATAAAAATTAGTCAAATAAACCAAGATATAACGTCGCCGTCATCGGTTTTGGGTTATGTTCTACCCCGCTTCCAGGCAGGTTTTAGTATCTGATAGATGAAAGCCCTATCGAACACTTCTGTTCAGCCGTATCTCCATCGCCGGCACCGGAGTCTTATTTTTGAGGCCAGTTTACTCTGTCTTAGTTTGGACAGTTTTGGGTTTTGCTATTTTTGTATCACCTGTTTCACGTCTTATACCAGATACTATGTCCTAAGAGTATATAAAGCCACGGTGGTGTGACCGTTAGGGCTTTTTCGCATCATGACACCGTGAAGAATCATGATGGATAATAGGCCGATAGTGTTCGCAACTTTTTAAAGAAGTGGACACCCGATTATCTCGTTCTTGGTTTTTATAAAAATGCACTCGTTTGGGCTTCTGTTTAAAAGTGGTCAAAAACGATGATATTTTGTCCCTGATTTTACCATAGACTATTTATCTCGTTCTTGGTAAAATCTATTATCGATAACAGTAAACATAAATTATTTTTTAAATATTTACCACATTTTGAAACACTTTCCGATTACTTTGGTTTGTTTGTGCATATTTTGTTTCACATTAATTCAATTAGATATTAACGTCACTGTAAACATCATGATAATTTGAAGTAATCAGATTATCACACTTATTATCAGTACCATTAATTAATTCATCTATAATGCGTTCATGTAATGGTTTCCATTTAGTATGGCTAATAGATTTAATATATACCCAGTTTACCATAATTTATCTCCTGCTTTATCAGTTAATTCCTGGCTCGCCCGTTCTTTATCAGTGGTGATATATGGATTAGCACTGCCAATGTTGTCCCAACCGAATACTTTGCACATCGTCGCTGGACTTACATTTTTCATACCCCATAACGATGCGCAAGTTGCTCTGATACAATGTGGATATACATCGCGCTTTACAGTTCTTATTCCGCATCTATCTGCCACACCTGTTATTATTTGCCAGACTCGAACTCTTGTTATTCCTACTTCGCCGTATCTGGTAAAATATCGTTTTAAGATGTCCTCGAACTCATCATATACGATAGGAATTTCACGTATTCCAGCAAAGGTTTTAGGTTCCCATTTTCCAACAGTAACCTGACCAAAATCTTTCTTATATTGAATATTTTCTCTGATAGTTTCTTCTAATCTTGCCACACTAAATTTCTTTTCAGGAAAGTCTTTCTTCCACTGTTTATGTTTTGTAATTGAAAATAATCGCAATCTACATTCACGGCAAGAACAGGCTTTTTCTGTTGGGATTATAACTACTTTCTTTTCAGGGACATACCAAGAAGCATCCATATGCGCAATTTCGCCTGCTCTAAGCCCGCCATAGAGCACCGCCTTGACTAAGAATTCGTTGCGTAAATTTTTACTGGCTTCTTTAAGTATGATTGCGATTTCTTCAGGGTCAAGTACATCCTCTTTTGAATGAACTATCTTTTTGCGTTCTGATATTTTCATTTTATTGTATTTGTGAATGTACACTTTCTATAACGATTGCATCCGGTTGCTAAGCACTCATTATTATCAATGTCATATTCACAATCCTCGGTATTTTCAGTTTCTGCATCCTCTGCTACTATCTTTTCAATTAAAACTTGAATTTCTTTGTCTTCAGAACTTACTGCTGCAGCAATTCCTAATATTTTGCCAAAGATATGTTTTTCGGCATCGTTATCGTATATAATTTTCATTATCCGCCTATAGAAGTTACTGGTACCAATAGAAATTCTTTTGTGTGGTCTTTATCATCAATCTTGAAGGTTGTGTTGCATTCTAAGCAGGAGACATATTTTGTAATGATAACTGGATGGTCTGGAGTTTTTCTATCTCCAACAAAATATAACTCCATTTCAGTTATATCTTTGTTGCCGCACTTTGCGCATATTATTTTCTTTAAATATTCCTTTATTTTCATATTTATTCACATCCTGGAACTTTATTTACCGCATCACGGATATCTAACAGCAGTTCAACTATCACACGATTTGTCATTCGCATGATGTTTATATTTGCTGTCATTCCGTTGCCCACTATTCCGTTGCCCACTTGATTAACATAATCATTATAGCCATCAATGATTTCTTTTCTTGTTCTCATAATTTCAACACCATTAGTTCTTCACCGTTGGGGCATACTCCGTTTGGTGGATTGCATTCTACAGATGTGATAGGCAATCCACAATCACATTGATAGTATCCGTCTACTCCGATGTGGTTTACAATAATTTCTATTGTAAGAATTGTACCACAACCTTCACAATATATCGTTTCGTGCTTGTTGTCTTTACAGTCAATTAATGCTCTATTCATATTGTCCTCTTTATTATTTTAAGTTCTCCGTCTTCATTTATTTGTAATTTACGTCCAGTGTTTGTATCAATTATTATCAGTAGAATTGGATAAAAATGTTCTACCACATATTCTATCCCTTTCCCGCGCTGCACCTCTGCATTTAATACCAGATGGTCGTTTGATATGCCTGGTGGAAAAGGTGATGGCAGAGTGGTATGTAACGAAATCTTATCAGTTCCTGGAAGATTTATCAAAACTTCTATGAATTTAATACCTATTGATTTTACCGTTTGTGTTGTGTCACTGTTTGACGGCACCCTGACGATGATTTTATGGGCGCAATTCGGGCATTCATGTGTTGTACTAATTTTAGGAAAGTCTTTTAGGTCAAAATGACAATCACAATTTGAACAGGTCATTGTATATTTCATATTTTATTCCTCATGTTCCCGGTTCAATATTCTATTAATCATAAAACATATGAATCCTCCAAATCCTATTGCTATCATCACGATTTGAATTATGTTTGTGATAGCAATAACATTGATGCTATATACAAAGACGCCCATGATTTCTCTGGGATATGCGAACACTACTCCGAGGACACCAACTATCATCATTAAGATGAAAACCATATCTGTATCTACTTCATTAATCCATTTTGTATTCATATTACCGCCTACGGACGAATTTGAGATAAACCATATTTTGTCTTTCTGTCATCATACTGCTTCCACTATCATTTTTATATGTCCTGTTTCCTGTGTATGCTCTCTTTTTGCCTGTGCTATATCATTACTGTTTATTATCCCGGCCTCAATATGTGTGCATTCAAGACATTTTACTGTGTATGTACTCATTACTACACCTTTTTGTCCTTTAAGAAATTTTGAAATTCTTTAATCCCGTCTATTACATCTTCACGACTTTCAGCATTGCTATGCTGATTATAATATCTTACGCCGTTATTATCACCATAAACCATACGATAATATGAATCCACAAATAGTTCGGCTATATCACGGATGATTAATGGCGGTGCACCAGCTTCTAGGTTTTCTATCAACCGTTTGAATGCTGGAATTGTTTTATTTTTGGTATATGTTTTTGCGTTCATAACTATCTTGTCTTGTCCTATAAACTTATAATTCTGGATAATATCCTCTATAATCCGATTTTGGTTTAATTTCAACTGGTTCTAACCATTCAATTGCTAATCCCCAGATAGTTTCAGTTTTTATTCCAGGAATTCCAAACCGTCTAATTTCACTGTCTTTTGTTCCAAGGGAAACATATCCATTATTTTGAATGGCAACTGCGTTATCTGGAATCTCTATGATTCCATTGACTTCAAATTTCTTTCGAACGTATTTGTATTTCATAATTGTCTTGTCTCATTCCCGGTCGCAACCATTAGGTTGTTGTTCATCTGCAAATACTTGTCTTATCTGTTCGAGTTTTTCTTCTGCCACACGAACCTGTGTTGTAAGTAATTCGATATATGATGCTTGTTCTTCGATTTTTAAATCCTTTGGTGATTTACTATAATATCTCATTTTATCGTTCATAACTGTCTTGTCCTGTTATTATATAAAACACTCCTGTCCTGCTCTATACCATTTCCCTGGTTTATGTCTTACCTTTTCCCAAGCTAACTTTGCCCATCCTTTTTCTAATTGGTCGTTATAATTATTAACAGTGTGTTGCAGCGTGCTGACATATCTGCGTCGTGCGGTTAATGCTGCATCAAAATCTGCCGCAGTTTCTAATTCCGGAACTTTGTCTAATAGTTGTTTTAATACGGATACCACATCATCAAGTGTCATATTAGAACCTCATCTTATCTAAATCATTGTCCACTAATGCCCATCTTATCTTATGGTACATTAGATATGATGGCTTGCTCGTCTTTGCTATTTGTGCTCTGATTTCTGCTTCTGTCATTTTTGTCTTGCTTTGCTTTTGTTTGAATCGTTCTTTATCTGATAACATATTTAATCTCTATGGTTGATTATGTTCGTAGTAGGTTCGAACTGATTATATTTTGCGCTTCTTCTTCTGTATAGAAATGTGCATAATCTGCACTATATCCCATACTTTTCAACATAGCAACTATTTTTACAGTTTCTTCGTTTTCGAGTCGGACGGCTTCAGGGATGCCATATTTTACAACTTTTTCCTTTATTCTTTGATGTTTGTCTTGCGTTCTTATCAATACTTTCTTTTTCATAGTCGTCTTGTCCTATAGTCATTATATTGTCACTCCTGAGTAATAAACTTTACGTTTTAACATTAATGTTAAAATCTACATGTGTTTAACAGTTCGTATCAAAAGTAAGTAGAAAACGTAGTTGGTAAAATGAACAAATTATATCACAACTACTAAAATTTTTACTAAAGGATTTCTAAAATACCATCGGTATTGTTCTTTGTGTATATTGTCTCCATACCGTTTTACTTCAATAAACCAAAAATCTTTTGTTGACGTGTCTATAACTAAAAAATCCGGAGCACCTTTTGCAATAAGTTCATCATAAACAATACCAGAAACACATAATGCTTCTATAACATCTAAATTATTTGGGTTCATATTGTTTGGACGAAGTTTAATAACACGATATCCAGATTCTAATAAGAGCTCTTTTATAGTATCTTCAGGACGTTCAATGACTTGTTTGAATTTCATATCAGCTAAAGTCAAAGTTATCATCTTAATAGAAGTTGCTCTGTTAAACCAATCCGATATCATAAGTCTGTCCTCTACCATCTAATCGCGTTCTCTTCTCTATATCTTTTGATTATAGTTTTGCCCCAGGTTAATCCTAAATGAGGCGCAAACCTTGACTGATAAGTATGTTGTGTACCATTTACTTCAACAATATTCCGTTTGCTACGGTCAATGATGTCTGTTATGAAATCATTCATTCTTATCTTTCCGTTATTTTAATTAAGTCCATTTATTTATTGTGTCAATTATTCGTTCAACAGGGTCTCCCATATTTAGTGAATATGCTTTCTCGAAATATGGTGTTCCCCCGTAAGTGGGTATTCCAAATAAAAGATATGTATCCCATATACGCCACACTTCAGCAAGACCATAGTCGCTTTCAGGTATCATAAAACATTCTCCATGATTCAATTGCCTTATTTTTTCTCTAATTAAGTCATTATCCATAGTTTATCATTCCTCTACTTCGTCCACTGGTTTCCAGACGTTCATACGTCTGTCCGCTATCTCATATCACTATAAGATTTGTAAGGGACGATATAACATTCCATAGCACAAGAACATCGCTGGCAAGCTTTAATATATTTTTCGTTGCATGCTCTTATTGTGTTTATAATTGATTGCGATATTTCTGTTACTTTCATAAGTCTATCCTCTACTATCTAAATAGTTTTTATGAATTATAAACTTTTTGAATCACTTAACATCGCCACAAGTGATGCCTGAGTATCATCTAAAGCACATAGTTCGCGTGCTATTTTAATTTCAATCATCGGATAATCAAAACAACACTCTGTGGCATCATTATATCGTTTGCATAACTTGCAATCAATTTCAGTTATCATAAGGACACTTGAAGTTCTTATACCGTTCCACTATTTGTTCAAACGTCATTCTATAACTACCAACCACAGGATATCTTCCATCACAGGATTGAAGAATAATATCACCGTTTGGTTCGAGTCCCATCCGACAAACCTTCTCACTACCGTTCATTGGTATGCTTAAATCTTCACATTTCTTTGTGCATTCAACTGGTATATGACTCAGCCGTCCCATTGATAACAATTTACCTTTGGTATCATCATTCTTTTTGACATAAATTTTACCATTAGACATTCTTTCTAAGTCATCTAGCACTGTAATATCTTGGTAGCGTCTATGTTCAGCAGTATTACTTACCTTTGTCCTTAATTCATTTTTTCCGATGAAGCTAATCATATCTAAAGTTTTAATAGTATCTGTCGACCAAGCACCATTTGTAATGATAAACTTTGGAATATTTTTTGGAATCAAGTCAATAAACTTTTGATACATTGGAATATTGATTGACACTTCTCCACCATAGAATCCAAATGATGCTATCTTACTCCAATCTATTGTTCCAATAAACTGTTTGGTTAATTCGTAGTTCAATGTCTTAAGATTTGTTGAAGAACATTCATACATGCAAAACCAACACTGCAGATTGCATTCGTACGATGGGATGATGGATAAATCGAACTTCATAAACTATACCGTCCCCTCAATTTTTGAAATCCTTTTTCTTCACCAACTTAAATTCTGAAACGCTTTCATCATTTTTAAGAAGGTATTTTATTATACTCTTTGCGCTACCAACAGTTTCAGTTTCCTCATCAATTCCATCGGGAAACCTCGAACATACTTCGCATTTTAAAATCTTCATTAGTTCATATTCCATTGGGTTACTCTTTTTTAAATATATTTAAAACTAAATTCAATTTGGGCGGTTCAATTCGTAATAGGCAGGTCTCCAATCGTCACTCAGGGATATCGCGTGTACCTTAAAACTACCACCACGACACTGTCTTACTGATAAATCGAACTTCATGACCTATACCGGTATTGGCGTACTGGAACGTGAACAGGGGGCACGTCCCTCAATAGATTCTATAATCGTAGGGAGGAATTTTACCACATATTTTGTATGACCGTCACAAATCGCTTGGTCATTGCATTCTTCGCAGGATTTCATTATAACATTTTGATGATATTCACCACGACACTGTCTTACTTCTTTTATCATAGTCTATTTACCTTGACTTCTCTTTTAGTTTTAACACATTCTGTCAAATTTAATAATTCTCCTGAAAGCCCCATATTAGAATAATTTTCAAAAGCTAATTGCCTATTGACACCAACCATCAACCAATATAATGTAGTTGCATTCATAAATCCCTCTCATCCCTAAATCCGAGATACACCGGAATTCGTGGTTTATCTTTTTCACCAAACTTCTGTGACTTATACTTGATGAGCTTTCCGATATATTTAGATTGATTCATCCAAACTTCTTTCCGAAGCTCTTTGGTTAATCCTTTTCCGGTTCCTATTCCAAATTCAATTCCACTGTAAATATCTTTAACCCAAAATTTACCTAAGGTATTTGCTGGCACCAAATTCTCTTGGCACGAACGCCTGTCAGTATGCCCAAACACATCTATGGTTGCCTCATTATTATTGTGCATTTGTTCATGGAAAGATATGATTACCGCTTCACTATCTGTGAATCGTTTCAACTTAAGCATATATCCTTCCCGTTCGGTTGAACGCCCGAATTTGTATGGAGAGTTCCAGGAACGGAAGATTATTCCTTCATATCCATCTACCAGACATTTTTCTTCAAACTGGTCTAATTCATCAGCATTATTAATTATGGTTGGAAATAAATACACAACATTTGGTATTAGCGGCTGCCCCCATAATCTTTTCATCCTTATCTGATAAGTTTCGTCTGGGTCAATGCAATAATCAAATACCATATAGGTAAAATCTGGTTCACCGTCCTCAGACATTACTGCAGAAGAAACTTCGTTGAACGATTTTCCTTTTACCACTATTTCGCCATCATATCCACTAGGACACGTTGCTTCTAATTTTGCGCGTATGAATCTGTTTGGAATAGGTTTAAAACTTCGAGTTAATGCCTTGCCATCTACTATTATACCACGAATACCGTCAAGCTTTGGTGTACCAAGTACAGGATAAATTATTTTCGTAGGGTTTTCGCATTTCCCAGCAAGCATCGGTTTCTTTATCATAAGTCTGTCCTCTACTATCTAAATAATCTTTATGACTTATAAACTTTTTGAATTTATAGCATATTAATCGTCCAACCAACCAACGACTCGTTTTTAATAATTTCTCGAAAGAACGTTCGGTTAGTTTGTAAAATTTCATATACGTCAGATAACGGTATTCCAGTCCATATAGAAATTTCTTGCGGCGTTTTAAGATAACCTTCATCTCTTAAATATGCTGTAATTCGCTCAAAAGTTGTCATAGACAATTGCCCGTAATAATTTATTTATACCGGTTCCTTAATTCTTCTTCGGTCTTTCTAAGAAGTTCTGTAAATTCATCATCGTCTTTAAACGTCTCTGTTGTTAAAGCTTCTGTTGCCTGTCCTTTTAAAGATAACAGAATTTCTTTAGATAAATTTTTTATATCCATACTTAACGCCTCTTATTTTATGGTCTACCAAGGCAAATACATTGAGTTCTTATACATTGGCAATTATTATGCGCATCACACATACTTCGATTGCATGCCGGGTCTTTACACTGGATGCAGCCATCACAAATTAATTTTGTTGGTTCATTGTGGCATATCATATACAATGGCAGCCCTGGCTCAAGATTTAACTTTCCGAGCATCATCGTATGCCTCATTTAATGAACTTACGACCAACATAAAGGAATCTGCTTGCTCGTCTAAATCTTGTTGGGTTTTATTATGTGTTCTATTTTTTGTATTCTGAATAATAGGTCACCAATTAATAATTAGTGACAAAGATAATATATTTATCTGACTTGATTAATAATTATATAATGAATAATCATAATTCAATTCACGGACATTCACCACGGCACGGTCTAATACTCCACCATAGTCTTATCGGTTCACCCAGATAAAATCCTTTTGTGCAGATGCCTTCATCTTGCCATGGACAGGTAGCATCTTTAACCGCATAAAATTGAATATCCATCTTACCATGCAATTCTTTAAAGTCATCTGGATTAATGTTCTCATTTGACTCTATGGTAAGTAATAAAGTATGGCGGGCTTTATCTTCACCACTGAATCGTTCACAACCGATGATGGTATTAATTTTAGCGTTTTTTATTATCATACGTCATCCCATTCTTCTTTTGGCATAAATTTCATTACACCATTCTGACATCCGTGGCAAATAGTAATCTTGTCTGTATCACATATTTCATGGTCACCACAAATCAAACACTCCATTTCCACATTCATAGTCGTCCTCCGAATAAATAATGTGTTACAACAGACGTTTCGAACCGAGGAATCTCTGTTGTGTTTTAATTCTTTTCTCTGTTAGAAGTTACATGAGCGCCATGCTGATTCCTTTCTTCGTTTTAGAGATTTAACAAAATTACATTGACTTAAAAGAATATAAAGTTTATGGTCGCATATACTTCGTTTTATCTAAAGTATAATGCTTATCCGTGTTTTTATTCAACCACGCTGTTCTTACAAATCCGTCTGGTTGAATAACCAAACTGATATCCTCATGTCTATCATACGGAACTCTTACCACTACTTTTTCAAATACCCCGCCACCTTTAATATGTACTTCAACCACTTCGGTTGCTTCCCATGCAATCTCTTTTGGCAGTTTAAATCCTTTATCAATCGATTGGTTAATAGTATGCTGAGAATATGTTGGAGTTATTTTACCGGCCTTCATTAAAAGATTTGCTGGAAAGCCATATGCGTCTCGATGATATGATTTCATTTTCTTTTCACCTTGGTATTTTTAAAAAGCTCTTTGCCATGAACTGTTGCTGTAAATCGGTAACCAGTTAATTCAACCATAAGATTCTTTTTGCACATTCTTCTTGCTGCTTGTCTTTGTCTTCCAGATGGGCGAACATTACCTAATCGCATGGCATCATTTAGAACTTCTAATTCGTCACTGTTGAGTATTTCTGCCATAGTGGTAATTTTGTTTTGAATATTAATATATCTATGGGTTGACTTATCCATTAATTATTCTTAATCCAACTCGATGTGTTCTTGATATAGTTCTGCTTAATGATATTATTTCTTCTATTCCCCAAACACAAGAAAAAATTGAAAATGAACGTGTGAAATAAACCGCTGCCGAATTAACAGATTCAGCACCACCCTGTGAATTTATTCCACGAACTCTAAAATTTGCTGTTGTGTCTTTTAAATCAGAAATATTATCTGTTATCTTCATAACGGTACGACCTATTGCGGTTGTTGAAAAAGAACAATCTGGTACTTCCGATATTAATTTAATCATAAATACAAAATTATCATTGACATTTAATACATATAAGTCGTCTGCAATTATTCCATTAGCATTATCAAGAAGTTGTGCTTCTGTTGTTAAACCTTGTAATGCAATATATGCGTCATCATGTTGTGGAATATCTATTAAAAAAGTTTCATCATAAAATGGGACACATGTAGTAGAACCTATTTTACTGGGTACATCTGGATTTAAATTTTGTGATGTTAATATATTAGGTAAAGGAAGTGTGCCGTCGTATGTTGCTGCAGAATTATTATAATACATATAAATAAATGTAGTGTCTGGGCTTTCTGGAATATAATCTATTTGCACCCAAAAAACTGCTGAAACACCAGTAATATAAGACTCTCTGATATAAGAAAGTAAAGTTGTTCCATCTTGTTTTGTAAATCTTATATCACCAAAATCTTCTCGCACATTGTTAATATAAACAGAATTGCAAGTATCTGTACCAAAACCTTTATATATTGTAATGCGTTTTGGTGAATTTAATTTTGTTGTTGCTCCTCCATCAATGATTGATTTCTTTCTTCTTTTCCAACCAGACAACCAATTTAATTTTACATAACATCTTGCGCTTATTTTAAATGTTTTTGTAAATGTTTTTTGTAATATTGCATTAACATTAAACGATTTTTCTCTTCTATGAATAAGTTTAGAATTTATAGTAAATGTTTTTTCTGAGTCAAATTTTTTTAGATATGCATTTATTGTAAAAGTTTTTGAAAACGATTTTTGAAGTGATGTATCTAAAGTAAAAGTTTTTTCAAGTCTTGATACAATTTTTGCATCTAAAGTAAAAGTTTTTTCAAGTCTTGATACAATTTTTGCATCTAAGGTAAGTGTAATTGTTATATTAGACTTAGATAAATATCCACTTAAAAAAAATGTAATTACACTTAACGGTGTTATATTTGACGAGCCACCGTAAGATTCTGACCCAAATGCAGATGAACCATATGCCATAGTTCACTGCCCCACTATAACTCGTCGCCGACTAATATTCCAAATCCATTAACGGGAGAAGCTTTTGATTGAACTTTCATTGCTATTACTTGGCTGCCATTAAGTCCTTGTATCAATTTAAATCCATCACCATACGGATACCAATCTACAAAATATCCATCGTCTGGAACTCTAAATACAGCTACAGTCGCTGCACCAATAAGAACACATCCCCATGCGGCAGAACCGCACTGAAATTGAGCTTTGGTTAATCTATAAACTTTACCAGGGTCAGGCATTCTTGATACAACGGTTTGCCATGTATTTGTGTCAAGTGGAAAATCTCCAGCATCAACCACAACACCAAATGGAGATACTCCGCCGCCAATAGTAACTTCAGTGACATCTTTTTCAAGTTCTGCATCTGGGTCAGTAGATGCCCAAAGTAAAATATCAGTTTCTTCAGTACAATTTATAATAACACGCTGAATAGAAATATGTTTCTTTCTAAAATTCTTTGTTACTGATAATTCAGCTATGCCATCTATATTAATTTTAAATGCTTTTGAAGCACTAATGTATAATGCTGCAACCGCAGAGTATGCGCTGCCTGATAATTTAGAACTTAAATATTCAATTGTTCCGTCTGGTAATATTACTTTCCCTTCGTTGAAATCTATTTCTGTTGCACCAATTGGTAATGTTTTTTGACCACCAGATGATGGATAATAAAATGTTACTGCGCGTGTATCTTTTGGAGGCAATCCTGCTTCTTCTCGTGCTGCTGCAATGGCTGCCTGTTCTGGTGTTCCTCCCCCTCTACGTGCACGTTCCTCGAAGTAACCTGGACGATTTATTGGTTCAATACCATAATCTCTTAACAGTTCTTCAGCTTCGGTACTCATCTTAAATTCTGCTCTTCAAAGACTTTCTTAAGTCTCTTATTATTATATTCTCTGAAAGCAGACATCTCATCAAATATTAATTGGCATAAGACTTTATAATCTTCGTGGCTAAAATTAAAAAGATTATGTAACTTCATGCTCATTTCTATTAATGAATCTGAATCTCTTACCACTAATATTTTATCCAACCGTGAATTAAAAATTTCAAGATTACTTTGGATACTTGGAGATATTAAGCACGGAGTTCCTCTAGCTAAAAATTTATAGGCACCATACGCAAACGATTCGGCTAAACTTACATGCATTGCTACGTCTGTGAAGTTAAGTTCTTTTTCATACATATCATCAGACATCCATCCGGTGTTGATTATGTTTGGAAACTTATAAGCACCATTTGATTTAACGATAACACGTCCTGGATTCTTCATTGCAAAGGATGATGCCGCTAAGTGCTGTGCAAACGAATTTTTTTTCAGCGTATTTGGCATAAATAAAGATAACTGCTTAGTTTCTGATTTTAGTGGTTCTCTAAATTTATATTTAGCACATGGTGCTGGCGCAGTAAAGACATCATGTATTGACCCATACATTTCTAAATAGTCGGGTTTTAAAAACCATATGAAATCTATTTCTCCACGAACTTTCATTCCTAATATATAATGAAGAAAGTTTATTTCTCCTGGCTGAAGCTCTGTTTCAGTTGGTGATGATGTCCACAGAAATCCTATGTTTCGTGGTCTCCCATCATTTCTTAAAATATTCATTAATGGAAGATATGACTGGTCAAACGCTCCAAATATTACAACATTTCCAATATCTTGAATTGATGTAACTTGGTCTATCGGTAAATTATGTGACATACCAAGCGCTTCCATGTTTTTAAACACAGATTGAACACCTGGCATTCCACTGTGACAAATTGTTGTAATATTTTTCATAATACCTCATGAATCTATTTTCTGGTAGTAGAAATTATTATCTATCATCATAGTATTTATACCAGTGGCCAGAAGATGAATTACTTTTTCTTGGTATGCTTCATCGGTTAATTTGTCATCTCCTTCAGC
>Ga0180732_1001145_pt1 | contig 17477 bp, 13 predicted proteins | sample KR11_01MetaG_FD_148674 | JGI IMG/M metagenome (GOLD analysis project Ga0180732, IMG submission 148674) | Groundwater microbial communities from the Olkiluoto Island deep subsurface site, Finland - KR11_0.1 MetaG | ecosystem: Environmental > Aquatic > Deep subsurface > Groundwater | place...
GGGACTGAGTGAATTTGTACTGTTTCATTCCATTCCAGCGCTTTTTATAATTTTCCTGATAAACGAAAAGCAGGTTATTTTCGCGTAACTTTTCGGGAGGACAATGCAAATCTTGGCTTTTGCTTCGGTAATCCTTATATTTTGCTTGCGGTAACATCGACAAAAAAACGTCCTCTAAAAAAAATTTTACGAGAAATGGGCTGCCCAAACCTTGTATGTTTTCCCATATTATTTTCAGCGCAAGTTTTGAACGATGTGGGAAAAGAGACCCATACACTGCAAATTTTTTTGAAAGATTTATGCGTGAGTTTTCAATCAATTTAGTATTGAATATTGTGTGCGTTGGAATAGAAGATAACAGAGAAAGGTGGTCTTCGTCGTTTTTATTAAAGAACTTCTCTTGGCAGTTACAGTATGGGCATTTGTAATTTCCACGATATTCAATGTTTTCACCCTTTTTGCCGAGGCGCTCATGATGAGTAACATCAGTGTACCTTAAGGGTTTACGATCATAAAAAAGACTTTTGAATACGTGGTCAGCACCGCAGGTACATTTAGTCCAATAAAGTTTATCAAGTTCTGGCTTAATTTTCTTGATCAATTCATTATAGTTTGATTCCAATTCGGCCTTTGCTGGTAGTCTCCAAGGTGCACCCGAAAGGCGGTTTGTGTAAGGCTCCCATTCATTGGCAAGGAATTTGCGGCCTATAGACAAAATAGCATAGGGATGAATACCTGAGCCGGAAAATGGATCTGCGACAATGCCTTCTTTAGGGGAAAGGTGCCTTACGATGGATTGGGCTTTACGTTTATCCTTTCGTCCAACAAAGGGAAACAATTGATCAGTTTGAGGATTGCCATCAATGACTGACAATTCTGTGGTAAGTGCGTTTACTGTATCTCGAACCATCTCCTGCTCATTTTCGCTCAAAAGCCAATACATATAATCACCAATTTTCGATGGATGTGAGTATTCTACGAATATCTTTGTATGATTTTGAAAGAAGACCAAAATAATTGAATTTTAGACCTGTTTTGATAACCGCAGAGTATTTATTAAAATAGGGAGTGTCCTTCGGTAATCGTGACAGTTCGTCGAGGATAATTGTTCTGACCTGATTGATATTATTGGGCGGACAGGTTTTGGTCTTTTCTTTTTTGAAGATAAGAATAAGGTCTCCGTCAAGGGTCTTGCCAGGCGAAGTTACGGTTTTTATTGAACGACGTTGCTTCGCTATGGGTATAACGTCAAGGATGGTTAAGTCATTCGCAATCGCTTCATCGCTTAGTGCTACCCAATGCTTGATGATGTGGTCCTGGTAAAACCAAATTAGAACACCCTCATGTCTCAAAAGGTCGGCGCATGCCTTTAAGCCTTTACGTAATCTCTGAATATAGTCGTTGGTATCATTAACCCTTGAAGGTGCGTTAGTCTTAACGATCTCATATTGGAATGCACATGTGGGTAGTCTTAAACCAATCAACTCAATCCAAAGCGCCGAATATTCTAAATAGGGGGCTTGGTCTGAGTATGGTGGATCTGTCAGGACCAGGTCGGCTTGCCCGGGTTTCACGTAATTGGGGATTAACGATTGGATCGGGGCGTTGTAAAGTTGTACCAATTTCGACAGTGTCTGCTTGTCCTTCATTGTGACATTTGCCTTCAGCCAGTCAACCGCACTCTCAATAGTCTGAATTTTATTAAATAGTATGGGTATTGGATTACGTGATGTCAGATATTTTTTAGGTCTCCAATATGGCCATTGCGATGAAGCCTTTTTATCGCTTAGTCGTAGAAGCGGCAAGGAAGCAGACAGAAGCAATTTGAGCGTTGTCTCGTTTGCCGAGCCATACTTCCCTGAGGAGATCAATTGGAGAAATAAATTAATGGCTACTTGATTTTTATACTCATAGTAATGACTAAGGTTTGCACCGGCCGGGATTGCAATCCTCGAATTTTGGCGTAGATTCAATGATTTAAAGTCAATTGGGTTAGAGGATGAATTTGAAATTTCTCGTTTGTTCTTCCAATCGTCACTTGGCTCTTCAACCTTCCTGCCCTTCAGAGTATTCCCCACCTTTTTTTTAAGAACTACTTCAGTTGGATTGAGTGTGAATTTACCATCTTCGAATTCTCCGTTTACAAAAAACCTTTCTCTTTCTACGAAAAAATCATCACGATAGTGAAACAAAGGTAACAGCTGGGCACTTAAGTCATCAAGAAACTTATACGCGGCCTTTATTTTTTCTTCTGGATTTTCTATCAGTTCAACAATTGAATTAGTTATAAAGATTGCCAGAGGATTCAAATCCGATGCGATTACCTTCCTTCCTACCGAAAGGGATGCAAAAACAGTTGTTCCTGAACCCACGAAAGGGTCCGCAACTATATCACCGTCTTTAGAAAATTGGGTGATGAGATGTTTGACAATATTTAGGGGTTTTCTTGCCCAATATGGGTGTATCAACCCGACAGGGGTGTCGTGTTCTGGAGAGATGTTTTCGAAGATTTCGGTGAGGCTCAATACGTCTTTCAAAATAAACCTCTTAAAGAGTGCAAATGAATAAATATTCCTTTACAAGGTTGTTTCTAGGTTGTCCCTGCCCTGAGTGCATAATGATTATTTCTTTTGTATCAGCTTTGTAGCCATAGCCAATTGCAATGTCAATGAGTTCGTTCTTCCCTAGTAACGAGGTTTCAGCGTAGCTTATGACTATGTTGGTTTTGTGTGAGGCACCCAACTTAAAAAGATCAGAAAATGCTTTTCTAACCGAGGATTTCAACCCAAATTCGGAAATAATTCTGCCTTCCCGATAACGGCCAGAGGTTACTGCATCAGTGCGAGGGTTATATGTTAGCATCGGGTAATCATACAGGCAAAAAGTATCCAGCACATGATAATATCTCGAATAATGTTCCTTAAAATATGGAGGGTCAACGTAGATCACATGGTTTATATTTGGTTTAATCGAACAAATGGCAGAACGAAAATCACAATTGAAAATTCGATCAGTTGAAGTCGTTGGCTTTGTTTTGCTTAGGCCGGTCAACCTTTCTATTACATTGGAAATGATGTCAATTGACCTTTTGTTAATCAAATTTTTTGTGGAAGAATCCGAATTTGGTCTAAGATATTGAGCCAAATGGGTTGTGCTTGAGACTGAATAGGTCATTACAGCTAACGTTGCTGCAATGATATGATAAGAAATGTTTTCAGGATATTGGGACGCAGCTTTCCTCAGGAGATCAAGTTGAATGCACTGCCGAACGCCGAAATAGGTGTTGGCATAATAATTAATGAATAAGTCGTAATTCTTTTCAGTTTTTTTGGATAAAATGAATTCTTTTGTTGGAGTTACAACCGGTGTTCCTTCGCAAAAGGCACGATATTTTTTCCAGTTCAATTTTTCTTTTTTGCTTTCGGAAAAGAAAAAGTCTTCTTCTTCGACAAATGCGGCAATGTGGGGGCCAAACATAGACGATATAGAAATAGCGTTTAATTTTTTTAAGTCACTAATTACCTTGCTCAATCCTTTTGTTGGTTGAGCAAACATTGATTGCAAAATACAATAGGAGTATGGCTGGATGTCGTTCGCATAAAGTTTATAACCATTTTTAGCAGCTTCAGCACCTACCACACCTGTTCCAGCAAAAGCATCTATAAAGCAATCTGTATCAGGTAGGGACTTCATAATTTCATGAATGACCCAATTTGAAATACGGGCTTTCGAACCGAGGTACTGCATTCTTAACGGAACGAGCTTTTTGGCATAAGCATTAAGGTCCACTTGTTTCTGGCTGCTTTTCATTTTTCATCCTCACGTGCTTATTTTAGAATTCTGATTGCCTATATCATGTGAGTGTTTTCAATACAATCACATGGAACATTTTAAAAAATTAGCCTTCTGGATAAAAATTAACCAGCTCAAAAATGATGGAACTCCCCGTGAAGCTGATCAGTTTGTGATCAACCATTTTCATCATTGATAAATTGGAATTTTGGACGGCCCGGATTTAGGCCTTTGATAAATGAATGATGAATAATAATTTAAGCAGTTAAAAAAACAAAATAAAACAAGTATTTAAACAATAGATCGTGGGTTCGAATCCCACCCTCTCCGCCATTAACCTATTGAATAGAATAAGTGACCGACAGAACCAACCCCTGACCCAGTCAACGGACCCGTAACCCAGGATGACCCTGGCGACCTGACCAGCACCGTTAATATTTATGACCCGGAATCCATCCACCTTGCCATAAATCAACCATCGCACTTTGACCTTCATCTTAAAAACCTCTTGACATAATTGGTCCGGTGTCATAGATAGAGACCCGTGGCGCCTCCGTGGCACCACCCATGCGATAAGGAGTTGAATTTATTATAGGAACGCGGGTTCAAATCCCGTTTCCCGCTCCATTTTTTTTGGCGGCATAGCCAAGTGGTAAGGCAGCGGCCTGCAAAGCCGTTATCCATCAGTTCGAATCTGATTGCCGCCTCCATAATGAAATCAAGGGCTTAGAAGCAATTCTGAGCCTTTTTTTATTGGGTCAAAATATCCATACCCAACAGCAGAATAAACACCCCTATCCAAAGAATAATCAAAGATATGCTTTACAATCCCCATAGGCACTGGTAAATTCATTCTTCCGATCGGCCTGGGTTCGTCCGTCTGTTGCCCTGTGTCGTCATTCCCGATCAAAATATCAATTCGATGTGGTTTATCCGGGGCTCGTGGCCCCCAACAAAGAGGTGTCTCAAATTCATGAAGACCAAAAGGTTGATCAGGTTGGCCAATAACCCGGAGTTTATAACCTCCATCCAAGGGCAAAAGACTTTTGTTGAACGGATTGTGGCCGGGCTGCAAAAGTTACGTCAGTTCATATCTTCCGGGTTCAAGCGGGGGAAACGGTAATACAGAAAAGGAAGAGGTGCCATTATGATATTTTCACCCTGGCTCATTTGGTTTTTGGCCGGAATCGCCATTATGCTCGGCGAGATTGCCGTGCCCGGTTTCGTGATCATCTTTTTTGGTTTGGGGTGCTGGGGAGGCGCTGCCGTGGCACTCTTCTCCCCGGAAGCCTATTCAGTCCAAGTGGCTGTTTTTTTATTTGTATCCGTGGCCTCTCTGCTGATGTTGCGTAAGGTGGCCATGCGGGTGTTTGTGGGAAGCAGCGAAGGGCCTGCCGATGATCTGGGAAACATCACGCTCGGAGCCCGGATTAACCTGGACCATGATCTGGAAGCCGGACGGATTGGAAGGGTGCGTTTTCGCGGAACCCTGTGGGATGCTGTTTCCGAAGATCGAATCCCGGCCGGAACCGAGACTGAGATCGTGGGTGTGGACAAGGCCAACCGATCCTGTCTCAAAGTTAAGGCCGTTCCAGGCGTTTGAACCAGATCCCTTGAAAAATCTTTTTACTCCACACCGGGCTCTTGCCAGGTGGTTGCAATTCTGAAACCCTAACCCTGTAAATCAAACAAGGAGGACTTTTCCTGATGACTTCAACACTTGTTGCCTTAATCGCCATCGCCATACTGGTTATTGTTGTTCTCTTCAAGGGGGCGATCATCGTGCCTCAAAAAAGTGCTTTCATCGTAGAACGCCTGGGGAAATACCATCGTACCCTTGAAGCCGGGTTCCATATTCTGATTCCCTTTGTGGACCGGGCCGCTTACCAGTACAGTCTTAAAGAACAGGTGGTGGATATCCCAGCCCAGATCTGTATCACCAAGGACAATGTGAGTGTTGAGGTGGACGGCCTCATCTACCTGGAAGTCCAGGATGCGCACAAGGCCGCCTACGGTATCGATAACTACCTGCGCGCGGCTTCCCAATTGGCCCAGACCACCCTGCGATCGGCCATCGGTAAAATCGACCTGGATAAAACCTTTGAGGAGCGGGACAAAATCAACACGGAAGTCATTGATGCCATTGACCAGGCAGCACTCTCATGGGGAGTGAAAGTACTCCGCTACGAGATCAAGGATATTACTCCCCCGGTGTCGGTGAAAGAGGCCATGGAAGCCCAGATGACAGCGGAAAGACAGAAACGCGCCAACATCGCCACCTCCGAAGGATTGCGCCAGAGCATGATCAACCAGTCCGAGGGTGAAAAACAAAAGCAGATCAATGAGGCCCAGGGCAAGGCAGCCCAGGTCACTCTCGTGGCCGAGGCGGATGCAAAACGGATCGAGTTGATTGCCAAGGCAACCGGCGAGGGCATCAGCAAGGTCGCGTCAGCCATTAAGGATGACGGCGGCATCGAGGCCCTGAACATGCGGCTGGCGGAGCAGTATATCATGCAGTTCGGAAACCTGGCCAAGAACACCAACACGATCATCATGCCGAGTAACGTGGCGGATGTGGCCGGCCTTATTGCAACCGCCATGTCCACGGTGAAGGAAACCAGATAAAGCCCTAAATTGAGCGTTTCAAAATTTCGATCCTAAGAAATGTTTCATGATCCCAGGGGATTCAAAAAAACATAAAAGGAAAGGTTTTTTCTTTGAGAAAAGATGACAGAGGCGCACGGAATGGTTTGAAAAGTGTTCCCGATATTTCAGCGTTATCCAAAAAACAAAAAAGAATAAACGTTTTAATGGATATCAGCATGATTCGACATGGGGCGGATAAGTCCATATCAAGAACCGGCCTTTATTTTGTCGCTTACAATATTCTTTTGGTAATGCTAAAAAGAAAGGATCTGAATTTAAAATTTTATTGCAACCCCGGCCAGAAGCATTTTGTTGATGTGGTTTTAAAAAGCAATAAGAAATTGAAGGGTCTTTCAATAATCAACTACTCAAGAGTAGATGGTTTGATTGCTTACTTTGAACACTTAAAATATGAAAGTAAGCTAAAGAAAGGTCCCAGGCTTATTAGAGAAGCGATAAGAATGATATTAGATCTTTTTAAATGGGTTTCCAACGCAAAAATATACTTGAATATGAACCGGTATTATAAAGACTTATTGAAAGATACAGATCTTTATTTCTCTCCTTGGGGAAGGATTCCTCCGGAAATCAATAAAATTGAAGCCATAAAAAAATATTCTCTGATTCACGACATGATACCATTGATCTTCCAGGAGTTTGCCAGTAAAAAATCAGAAGATTATCAATACTACCATTCGCTTGATAAAAAGAGTTACTACTTCGCCAACTCAGAGCATACAAAACGAGATTTCATTAAATTTACAGGAATTCCAACTGAGAATGTCAGAACGATTATGCTTTCAACCAGTTTGGAATGTAAAAGAATAAATGACAGACTTCAAATCGAAAAAGTTAAGGAAAAAAACAATATTCCAAGAGACAAAAAATACTTGTTCAGCCTATGCACATTAAACCCGAGAAAGAATTTGATTTTTGCGATTCATAATTTTGTAGAGTTTGTAAAGAGGCATAATATCGATGATTTTATTTTTGTACTCGGAGGGGCGTATTCGGAAAAGCACATCAATGAAATAGACTTCGCCATCAATCAATTGGATGGGTTCAGGGATAAAATCATTAAAATTGGCTATGTTGATGATGAGGATTTAACGGCCTTATATTGTGGTGCTGAAATGTTTGTTTATCCTTCTATTTATGAAGGATTTGGCATGCCGATCCTGGAAGCAATGAAATGCGGATGCCCTGTAATTTGTTCCAACACTTCATCAATGCCCGAAGTCATAGGAGATTGCGGAATACAAATTGATCCTACAAGCGATGAAGAATTCATAAACGCACTGGAAAAAATGGCTTTTGATGATAGGTTCAGAGGAAAATGCATTGAAAAAGGGTTGGAAAGAGCCAAGCAATTTTCATGGGAATATTGTGTTGATGATATTGTTGAAGAATTCAGGGAAAGTTTAGATGGGTAATCTACACCTAAATTGAAAAATTAGGTTGCAGAAAGGAGAAACATGATGGCACGACTGGAATTGATGACCCCGCCGGAAAGAAAGCATCTGGAAGAAACCAAATGCCCGAGCTTTGACACCCATCCCTGGGTGACCGGAAAGCCGTTAAACCAGCGCCGGGTGGCCATGATCTCCACCGCAGGACTTCATGGCAAAAACGACCGGCCTTTCTCCATTCAACCGGGAGATTTTTACCGCATCCTTCCCGGCGACATCCAAGCCTCGGACCTGATGATGTCCCATCTGTCCGCGAATTTTGATCGATCCGGGTTTCAGCAGGACTGGAACGTTGTGTTCCCCTTGGACCGGCTGCGGGAACTGGCGGAAGCAGGGGTTATCGGGAGTGTTGCCGACTTCCATTATTCTTTTATGGGCGCCAATGACCCGCTTCAACTGGAGCCGGATGTTCGAAAACTCGCCGGAGTATTAAAGCAGGACAAGGTGGATGCCTTGCTGCTCTTGCCGGTCTGACCGCTTTGCACGCGCGCCGTGGGCGGGCTTGCACATTTTTTTGAAGACGAAGGGATTCCCACCACCCAGATCAGCCTGATCCGCATTCATACGGAAAAAATCCAACCCCCCAGAGCCCTCTGGGTGCCTTTTGAACTGGGAAGACCCCTGGGCGTTCCCGATGATCCGGATTTCCAGAAGAAAGTACTGTTGGCGGCATTGAGCCTGCTTGAAAAGGACCAGGGCCCGGTTCTGGAAGATTTTCCCGAGGACGCGCCCCAATCCGATACGCCGGTCACTCAGCTATCCTGCCCAGTAAGCTTTCCGGGGCAGGAAGTCGAACTCCCCGAACCCCGAAAAAAATGCGAGGCCCTCAAACAGGAGATCCTGTCCCTCACCCCCTGGTATGACCTGGCCGTTGAGAAGCGGGGAAGAACAACCGTGGGCGTAAGCGGTGTGGCATGGGAGTTGATTCCGGATTTTCTCAGTGCTTTTTTGACCGAAGAAGCACCGGAAAACCCCAACCCAAGCATGGCTTTGCCCCAGGTGCTGAACTTGGCTGTGGATGACATCAAGGCCTTTTATACGGAAGCCATTACCGCACAGCCGGGTCAAAACTCCCCTTCCAGTCAGGTGCTTTCAGACTGGTTCTGGAATGAAACTCTGGCCGGCAAAATGATTTTTGAAATCCGGGATGTATGCAAGAAGGCCAAAGACCCGTTTTTGCGGGTTGTGGGAAATGTCATGCTGATTCCTGCGGACCAGGTGAATAAAAGAAAATCCTGATATTAATATGAAATGTATGCATTTCAAGGGGAAAATAAGGAGCCCTTCATGCCCGTTATTTTGGTTTTAACCAGTGTTGTTGGAGGGGGTCACGTCTTCAGGGATATTGCCATTGCAAAAGAATTAAAAAAAAGGATTCCTTCAGACCATGAGATTGTTTTTGCATCCGGCGGGAATGCCTATCAGATGCTTAAAGATGAAGGGTTGAAGGTGGAGAAGATTGATGGCATTCATTTTGAGGCCAATCCGGGAACCATCAATTTCATGAAGTTCTATTTCATGTTGCTCTGGTCCGAGTGTGTTCAATTATTTCAGATCAGAAAATTGATCAAAAAATATCGTCCAAAACTGATTGTTTTGGACGAGTTCTTTTTTCTGACGGATTATTGCAAATCCTGGAAAATTCCCGTGGTCTTCATGTGCGATTTCATTGGCGTGCCAAGATCTTCTTGGTTAAGAAATCCCCTGAAAGCGGGTTTGGAAGCATTTTTTGATTGGCTTTTATTCACCCATCTTCCCCGAAAAGCGGATCAATGGATTTATATCGGGGATCCCGACCATATTCCCCGGAAAGAGTGGCGCGAACGTATCACTGCTGAAAATATTGTGGCCGTGGAGCCCATCACCAAACTTCAGTACACGGCTCCCCCGTCACGGGATTCAGCAAGAGACCAACTTGGTTTTGATCAAGACGAAACGGTTGTCACTGTGACCGTGGGCTGTTCGGGCATCGGGGAATATCTTTTGAAAGCGGTGAATGATGCCGTGCCCCAATTGAAAAAAACCTTTGAGAATCTTCGGGTGGAACTCATCTGCGGATATGGCATAGAACCGGAAAAACTGGGGTTTCATGCGGAAAAGGGCGTAAACATTCATGGATATGTCCAAAATATAGAATATTATTATGCCGCCAGCGAAGCCGTTGTGCTCCAGAGCGGTATTACTTCCGCCACCGAATGCCTCATGTGCGGGACACCCATGATCGCAGTCCCGATCACCGGCCACTGGGAGCAGGAACATACGGCCCGATATTTGGAGAAAAAGGCGAATACCAGGATTGTCCATGGTAAGGATGTAACACCGGATGTCATGGCGGATGCAATCTGCATGCTTTTCAAGACTCCCTTTAAAAAACAAGCGTATTTCCAGGGAAACGGCCATTGCATGGCAGCCCATGGGATTGCCGGGATACTGAGTCATGACAATTTTCGGCCAATAAAGTAAACACCCCTTGGTCTGTGCTTGTTCCGAGAGGGGGCTCCGGCAACCTTTTATGGCTGCTGAATTCTTTTCTCAGCGGCTTTCAGCCCGTTTTCATACAGCACCACAGACCTTTTCAAGGCTTCCACGGCGTCGATCATGTCCTTCAATTCTTTTTTATAGGTGTCCATGTACGGGCTGGATTGAAAACAATGCTGATACAGTTTCTCCGTACAGGCATCCACCGTGTCGGTTCCCAGACAGCCCGCCGCTTTTTGTTCATCCACGGTATAGCTCTTACCGGAGCAGTTTTGGGTGAGCCAATCCTCAACCCCATTGATATAATTCCACCCGATATAAGCTCCTTTCACGCGCTCCATGGCTGTTCTCAACTCTTCGTAGGGAACGGTGAGCACAACCGCAGACGCCCTGACCCGGGCAGGATCCGTCTTGATCTCCGTAATTAATGGCTTTGCTGTTGAGAAAGAGGGTTTTGCAGCCGGAATATTCACGGGCGCTACGACCGGCTTCCGGTTCAGTTGGATCGGCAATGGGTCCCCTTCAGCAGCCAACCCGAGCCCTGATGCCATGAAAATCAATGCTGAAACCAAAATCGTGATCAAGAACCATTTTTTCATCGTCATTTCTCCTTGTTTTTGTGATTCTCCGGGTCGGATATCCCGAAGTTTATCCAATGCATTGTGCATGTCATATCAGTATCCTTGCATCTCGTCCTCGGTAAACGGCTTTTCGGGCGGGTTGCCCAGAATGTTTCCCAGGATCATGTTCATGGTTTTAACATCATTATCGAATCCGCCATGGGAAGTGCTGGTGGAAACCCCTTTTTTACCGTCCGAATAGTGGATCGAAAGCCCCGGATGGGCCGCCAGTTTTTTTGAATAGCGCTGCATTCCCAGAATGGGTTTGTCGATTTTCCTCTCCAGGGCACGGGAAACCATATAGAGCAGCGATTTGCGGTAAACAGAGGCGACGTTGTCTTCCAGTTCAAGGGATTCCGACAGGTTGAAAATCGCAAGATGCGGAAGTTTTCCTTTTGCGTTGCCGTTGTCTTTGCCTCGGAGTCTTGGTTCATAATGCTCCTTGTAAAAATCCATGGAACAGGCCGGGGCCATGAGGCTGCAACTCCGGATCAAATCGGGGTTTTCAAGCACATCCAGGGCGCCCAGGAGATGGCCGAGCAATACAGCACCGGTGCTGTGTCCGGCCAAGTGAATTTTAATCGGGGTATTCTGCAAGGCATCGGCAAAAGCCTGAATGACGAACAACCCGTCGGCTATTTTTCCATCCTTTGGGGGTTCGAAGGGACGGAAGGCATCATTTTTCATCTCTTCCCAGAGGGGCGTTACGGGTTTACGGACAAAGTCTTCTATCAACAGATCGGTCTTTTCGATCAATTTGTCTTGCAGGTCTGAAAAAAATCCTTCCGTGCGCTTACCGCTGAAGGCACGCACCACGGCATCCTTCAATTCTTCCACCAGGCCTGTGTCGTACATGATATGGAAGGGGTAGATGCCGTTTCTCTTGAAGCCGTCCTTTAAGGCTCTGATGCGTTTTGCAGAGGCAGCCGGGGGGTTCAAGCCGCCGTGGGCGAAGATGAGCAGATGGTTGTAGGCCTTTTCCGTGTTGACGGATTGCTTGACGAGTTCAACGGTTTTCAGAATATCTTCGGCCGAGCTCCAGTAATCGCCGCGTTCTTTCAATTTGCCATCATCAAAATGTGCGAAGTGGCCTGCGATTTCCAGCCTGTTCGGCGCTGCTTTGCCGGTTTCGGCTTCCATGGTAATCCGCGAGCGGGAGGTGAGCCCGAAGATGTTCGGCGTGGGAATGGCCAACTGGAACACCCAACCGTCATTGATATTTTGGAGCCAGTCCTCATAAAGCCAAACAGCAAAACCCCGGGAACCCCATTCCAGGCCCCATGAATTCTGAACGATGAAACCCTGGCTGTTGTAGCCGATAATGGCAAAAGCGTGCCCCCCATCAACCGTGCTCGAAGGCTTGATGATGGCAAGAGTGGTTTTCTTCGCGGCCTTGGGGGAAAACCAGCCGGAATGAATATCCGCCGAAACGAAAATGGCCCCGACTTCATTCATTGCCGCATGGTAGTCATTGATTTCCGGCCGCAAACGATAATAGGCGCCCACGGCACAGGACCGGGCTGTTTTTGCCCGGGCGATGGTCAGCTCGCCAGGGTTTTTAACCGAATAGGGCCATAGCTCTTGGCTGCATACCCCCATGTTTTTCCAGCCGCGAATCGCGCCTCGGCAGCTGGAACCGGCATAATCCTCGCCGGGCCATTCGTCATGCTTCTTGGCCATTTCATAGAGCATCCGTGGACTGGCCTTGAATTTCAGGTCTCTTTTCCGAAGGTTCAACAGGTTGATCACCGCAGCCAGACCGAAACCGGTGCAGGCCCCTTCCTGGTCCTGATCGAGGACATCCAGCCCCCTTCGGTTATCGATTTCCGGAGCAAGTTGAATCAGCGCGGGCTCGTACATGCGATCCCGAATGTCCGGCGTATCTTTCCGGGCGTTTAGGACACGGGTTTTACCGGCAACCCTTGCTTCAGGGAATGATTTTGCTGCCATGATCTTCTCCTTATGGTTTTTTGAATGAAGCCTGAGATTTTTTGCCGTTGCTTTCATGGCCTATCCTTACCTTCTTATCGTTTACACTGCGGAAGATGTACTATCAGGCCATTAATGTCAATAAGCCCGTCTCGGAGAGGGGCTCGATTTCGGATATCAATGGCAAATTAAATATAATTACAATAGGTTATATGGTTGACAGGTGCTATAAACCCTGGTATGGTTTTCGAAAAAAAATACGAGCCATTCAATCTTAAAAACCGAGGAGCTGACTCTTTCTGATGATGGATTCAACGAATAATACCATTCCGTCCTGTGTAAAAACCATTCATCTCATTGCCGTGTGCGGAACCGCCATGGGGGCTTTGGCCTGCATGTTGAAAGACCTGGGGTACCGGGTGACAGGTTCGGACAACGCCGTATATCCGCCCATGAGCACGTTTCTCGGGGAAAAGGGCATTGCTCTTTTCAACGGGTATGACGGCGCCCATCTGGAGTACCAACCGGATCTGGTGGTGGTGGGCAATGCCGTGGGGAAAGACAATCCCGAAGCCCGAAGGATGCGGGAACTGGGCCTCTGCTATTGCTCCATGCCCCAGGCCCTGAATCATTTTGTCGCCCGGGGCAAAAAGCCCATTCTCATCTCGGGCACCCACGGAAAAACCACCACTTCCTCCATTGCCGCCTGGGTGGCTGAAACCGCAGGCTTGGACCCGACATTTTTTATCGGCGGAATCCTGAAAAATTTCAACAGCAATTATAAGCTGGGCAAGGGCGATACCATTATCATCGAAGGGGATGAGTACGATACGGCCTATTTCGACAAGGGACCGAAATTTCTTCATTATGATCCGGCCATCGCCATTCTTACGGGCATTGAATTCGATCACGCGGATATCTACCGGGATATTGACCATGTGACCCAGTCCTTTGAGATGCTGGTAAATCGCATGGCAAAGGATTCTCTTCTCATTGCCTACGACGACAATGACATCGTTGACCGCCTGGTGGAAAAAGCCCCCTGCCGGGTGGCCCGGTATGGAGAAAAAGTGCAATCCCCTTGGCGGATCGGCTCCTGTGACATTGAACCGCCTTTTACCCATTTTGAGGTGATGCATGAAGGAAGGTCTTATGGCCGGCTTAAGACCAGGCTGGTGGGTCATCACAACCTCTGCAACCTTCTGGCGGTGATCGCCGCTTCCCACAACCTGGGCATTGCCCCGGACCGGGTGCAGGCGGCCTTGGACTCCTTTGAGAGCGTCAAGCGACGTCAGGAAGTAAGGGGGGTGAAAAACGGCGTCACGGTAATGGATGATTTCGCCCACCATCCCACGGCTGTTCGGGAAACCCTTCGAGCGGTCAGGCCGTTCTACAATGGACGAGTGATTGCCGTGTTTGAACCCCGAACCCACGCCAGCATGCGGGATGTCTTTCAGGATGTCTATCCCAATGCCTTTGACGAGGCCGACATCATCTGCATCCGGAAACCGCCCTTGCTGAGCAAAATTCCCGAGGGACAAAGGTTCTCTTCGGAAAAACTGGTGGCAGACCTGGTGGGCAAGGGCAAGGACGCTTTCTTTTTTGATGATACGGATTCCATCGTGGATTTCGTAGCGCAAACCGCAAGGGCAAAGGACCTGGTTCTGGTCATGTCCAACGGCGGGTTTGACGGGATTCATGGAAAGATTTTGGAGGCAATAAAGTAAAAGGTGGTTAAGTGGTTATGTGATTAGGTGGTTAAGGGATAGAAGCTGTGGGGCATTGTCAATGATAAAGGCGCGATTGGGGTGTAGGGGCGAACCTTGTGTCCGCCCATTGGATGGTCCAGAATTCAAACAAAGTTCGCAGGAAAAAACATGAAAATATCCGAGCTCATGGTTCAAACATTGAAAGAGGGAGGGGTGGAGGTCATTTTCGGCATCCCCAGCATCCACAACATCGGTTTTTATGATGCCTTGCGAAAGGAACCGGGCATCCGGCATGTGCTCTGCCGCCATGAATCCAATGCGACCCACATGGCCGACGGCTATGCCCGGTCCGGAAAAGGGGTGGGTGTGGTGGTGGCCTCCACGGGCCCCGGCGTCACCTACACCATTTCTCCGCTCATTGAGGCGTTTTATGCCTGCTCTCCGGTGCTGGTCATCACCAGTAACCTGCGCGTGAATCAGATCGACAAGGGGCTGGGGGTACTCCATGAGCTGAAACAACAACCCACCCTTTTTAAATCCGTGACCAAGGCCACCATCAGTCTGAGACCGGAAGATGATATTCAAGCCAGGCTCCATGAAGCCATTTCCCTTGCCCTTACCGGAAGGCCCGGCCCGGTTTTTCTGGAAGTGCCCAACGACCTGTGGGACATTGAGGTTGAAGACCAGGGAACAGGAAAGGTCGAAGCTTCAAACCGCCGGATGCCGGATCTGACGCAAGCTATGGATTTGCTTAAAAAAGCCAGGCATCCCATGATCATCACGGGGATCGAGGCCCTCCACGCAGGACTCGCCGGAGAAGTAAAGGCCCTGGCTGAGAAACTCTGCGCCCCGGTGCTCACGGATTCCGGGGGCAAAGGCATTCTGCCGGAAGATCATGTCCTGGCCTTTGGCAACGTGGTGAACCGGGGGGCGGTGAGAACGCTTCATGAAACCTGCGATGTCACCCTGAATATCGGCTCCCGGCTGCGATATGTGGATTTCAAGCGAAAGGGTGTTCACCTTCCCAATCTCATCCATGCGGACTGGGACGAAGCATGGGTGGACAAGAATTTCAAAGCCAAGGTCCAGGTGCTCGGGGATGTGAAGGAAATCCTTTCCAACCTGATCCGGGAAGTGGAAGCCCTTCCGGTTCCTGAAGCAAGAAAAACCTTCATGAAGGACCTTCGGGAAAAACATGAAGACTATATTCGAAGCATATCCCCTGAATTCAAGGAAGTCGGGTTTATTAACGCCATCCGCAAGGCCATGCCCCGGGAGGGCATCCTGGTGGTGGACAACACCATTTTAGGCTATTTCAGCGAACAGATCTATCCTTCCTTAAGGCCCATGGGCCTGGTGTCGGCCAAGGGGTCTTCTCCCATAGGGTTCTCCTTTCCGGCGGCCATGGGGGTGAAAAAAGCCAACCCTGAAACCCCGGTGGTAGCGGTGATCGGTGACGGCGGGTTTCTCTACGGGGCCAATGAACTGTCCACCTGTGTTCAGAGCGGAATCCACTTTCCCGTGGTGGTGGTGAACGACAATGCTTTTCGCATGATTGATTATCTTCAGATGACCAGCTATCAAAAGGGCTTTGAGACAGATCTGATGAACCCGGATTTCAAGACCTTTGCCAAGGCGTTCGGGGTGGATGCCGTCACCGTGGAGACTCCGGAGGACCTTTCCGATGCCCTTGCAAAAGCCCTTGGGTCCAATAAAATGTGGCTCATCGAACTGAAAGTAAAATTTCCGGAGTTGCCGTTCGGGAGATTTTAATCCTATGAAATCAGAAATCTTAAACCTATTAAGGACCCGAAAAGGGATCCTTTCCGGGGAAGTCATTCGCGAGGCTTTGGGCATTTCCAGGGTTGCCGTGTGGAAGCATATCAAAAAGCTGGTGGAGCTGGGCTATGGCATCGAGGCTTCAAGCAATGGTTATCGGTTGATCGCCTCTCCGGATGCCCTGTTCCCCTGGGAGTTTCCGAACCGGGAAGATAAAATTCATTTCTATCCCGAAATTTCTTCCACCATGGATATCGCCTGGGACCTGGGGCGGAAAGGCTGCCCCGAGTTCACGGTGGTGACGGCGGATCGACAGACCAAAGGGCGGGGAAGAATGAGCCGGACCTGGATTTCAGAAGACGGAGGGCTGTATTTTTCCGTGATTTTGAGACCGGAAATGCCCGCGACCCTGAGCTTTCAGGTGAATTTTGCCGCTTCCCTTACCCTGGCCATGATGCTTCAGAAGATGTTCGGAATTGACGCCAAGGTCAAATGGCCCAATGATATTCTGGTGGGAGACGCCAAACTGTCCGGCATGCTTTCGGAGCTGGAAACCCGCGGGGACATGGTTTCATTTATCAACCTGGGCATCGGAATCAATGTGAACAACAATCCGGACCCCAAGGAACAGAAAGCGACTTCCCTGATCCGGCTGCTGGAGAAGCCCTCCTCCCGAAGGGATATTCTGGAAAATTTTCTCCATGATTTTGAAGCGCGAATGAAAACCCTGCCGGACGAGAATCTGATTGCCCTCTGGAAACAGCACACCGGCACCCTGAAAAGGCACGTGAGAATCACCACCTTAAAGGACACCCACGAGGGATTTGCCGAAGATGTGGATGAAACCGGAACCCTTATGCTTCGCTTGAAGGACGGCTCCTTAAAAAAAGTGATTTACGGGGATTGCTTTTATGACGCAACAGGAAAACAAGATGCCAAAGGGAGGTGACGGCCAAGGAATCCATTTGAATTTTGTTGAGGGCAAGGGCGGAATTGGGTATATTAGGCGAAAAAGAAGATCCCGGAAAGGGTCTCAGGGGAATTTTAATAAGGAA
>Ga0180732_1001146_pt1 | contig 17476 bp, 13 predicted proteins | sample KR11_01MetaG_FD_148674 | JGI IMG/M metagenome (GOLD analysis project Ga0180732, IMG submission 148674) | Groundwater microbial communities from the Olkiluoto Island deep subsurface site, Finland - KR11_0.1 MetaG | ecosystem: Environmental > Aquatic > Deep subsurface > Groundwater | place...
ACGAGAATTTTTTTATGTATTTTGAGGATGTGGATTGGGCGAGGCGGTTTTGGGAGAACGGGCTGAAGGTCATATATTTTCCAAAATCTGTGATGTATCATTATCATTTCCAATCCAGTAAGAAAAAGTCCTTGTTTGACTCCCTTTTGTCAAAATACGCGCGCATTCACATCAAAAGCGCGCTGAAATATTTTATAAAGTATAAATTCAAGAATGTAAAATATGGCTTGTAGAATGGGAATTTGCGATTGCTGATATTCACGCTTGACTTAATCAGCATACATCGTAGAAAATTCAAAAAATTTGCATAAATGATTGAATCTCGGTATAATAATAACAGTCTTAAGGCATATTTATGAAACTTATTATAAACGCTGGAATCCGCCAGTGTTTCTAATCCGGCGATATAAATAAAAATTTTAATGAATTAAATTTTTTGGCAAAGATAAAAAAATTAAGCCAAAAGGTTTTATTCTTTTATATAATAATTATTAATTTGTAAAAACAAAAAATATGAAGAACAAAATTTTAACAGCTGGTGTCTTGGCGATAGCTTTTGCTGTTACTGGCAATGTTTATGCCGCAAGTCAAAACAGCGATAGCGAGATAGGTGATCAAGAAGTCCGGAAACAAACCGAAACTTCTAATCAAGGCGAAGACAGTCAAATTAAAACTGAAAATAATGAGCAGGCTCAAAGCGAAAATACAGCAAATCAGAATAATGGCGCAACAGAAGATCAAGCTCAGCAAAAATTGCAAGATGAAGGCGAAGAAGGCGGTCAAACCCAAAATCAGAATCAAGTAAAAAATCAAGGCGAGGAAAATCAAATTCAAAACAATGAGCAAGAAGGAAAGCAGAATCAAAACAAATCAGGCTCGGCAACTGCCCAGCAAAGAAGAAGCCAAGTGGCTAATGCGGTGCAAGAAATGCTGCAAATGGCGGATAGAAACGAAGAAAACGGAATCGGACAGCAAGTAAGGACTGTTGCTCAAACCCAAACTCAAAATCATGAAAAATTAGAAGCGAGCTTGCAAAAAGTCCAAGGCCGCAACGGGCTTGTTAAGTTTTTTATCGGTCCGAACTACGGTGAAATAAACAAGGCGAAAAAAACATTGGAGCAAAATCGGGAACAAATTAAGCAATTAAGCCAAGTTAAAAACCAGCTTGCCAATGAAGGCGATCAGCAAATTTTGACTGAACAGGTTCAGCTTCTTGAACAGGCTAATTTGGAAATTGAAAATTCATTAAATACTTCTCGAAAAGGATTTAGTTTGTTCGGCTGGATGTTCAGATTATTTTCTAAGTAGTTTTTATTTATCATATTTATATATCGCTTTGATTATCCAAATAATCAAAACGGTATTAAATTCGGCGGATGCGGAGGAAAAAAATAGTGCAGAAAAACAAAAAATTGAGAAAATTATTTTATTCGTTTCATTCGAAATAATAAAACTAACGCGGCTTCACAAAAGGCTCCAGTCAGAAGACTGGAGCCAATGGCGTTCGCATAATTTTTCTTGACGATTTATTAGAATAGGGTAAGATACAAATAGGAAGATTAAGGAGGATTTAAAATGGATGATAATAATAAAGAAGAAAAAGTATTAACAGGAAGAGAAGAAAAAGAAAAAATATCAAAAGAAAGAGACAAAGTAGCTGTGATTGAACATACAATATTTGCTTATTGTTCAAATAGAGAAGAAAAAGTGGTAGTAGAAAAAGAAGAAGCAGCAGAAAAAGGAGAAGAAAAAGATAATAAAAAAAAATCAAAAAGGGGTTGGCCAACGCGCGGTCTTTAGCCCCTTATTTTTTTTAGTTATTTATTCCGGATCATATTTTGCGAATATCACAAGCCTTTGGTCGTAATTCCGCTCTTGCTTGTCCCAAGTGCCGTTGCAGGTTATCAGATTAAGATAAGCGCCGTCTTGCGCGCCGAAGATTTTTTCCATAGGGGCGTTTTTAGTGTCGTATCGCTCGGAGCCGATAACTCTGAATCGTTTTTTGTTTCCACTGTCATCAATAATAAAAATATAATCCCCGGCTTGCAATTGGTGAAGATTCCAGAAGACGGCCGGTTTTCCGGTCTGTCCGTCCAAGTGTCCCGCGATAACGGCGCTACCGGCTTCTCCCGGTTTATGCCCCGGCGAGAACCATCCCACGCTCCAATCGCTTTTTGGGACATCCATATTATTATCCGCAGCCAGTCCCACATTTTCAACATTAGCTGAAATTTTTAATTTCGGAATTTCCAGTTTTTTTGGAAGACTTATTTCTTGCGGATTGCTTATTTCCAAGCTCGTTCCTATTTTGGGACCTTCGGAAGAAGTTTGAATTACCGGGCTATTGCTATCTGAAGATACTGCGGGAAGATTCGCTTCCGGCTTTTGATCATTTAAGATAATATTATTATTTTCTTGCGGAGCTTGTATCTCTAATTTATTCTCTTCTTGATCAGGCTCTATCTTCAAAATAGAATTGATCAAAGGCGAATCATAATTTGGAAAAGATAAAGCGCTTTTTGAGAGATCCCAATTTATTTTGGGAGCGTTGAGTAAAATTGTTCCTGATATTGTTATGATCAAAAATATAATCAAAACTTGTTTCGGCGTTAATCGATCAAGGCCTTTAATATTTTTGATGCCGGGAAAATTTTTTATCTGTGAAGCGAATAAACCTTGTGTTTTTCCAGCGGCTAAATCTTGTTCGGGAAGCGAACTTGTTTGATATAGATATTTTATTATTTTATTTCTTTCTGCTCCCAAAGAGAGAAGATAGGCGGTTAAATAAAACAGCTCGCTGTCAATAAAGGACGCTTGAAAATTTTCAGTTTTTTCAATAATCCCAGCCAAGAGCAGAGTGGCTATCTCGCTGTCAATTTCCAGATCCGGCGATTCTTCTATTATTCTGGCTATGATTTCAGAAACGGAGGCGCAGCTTGAATTTACTAAATTTATATTTCCAAAATTTTCATTAGATCCGTGATTGTCAATATTGGCAATCGGCAAATTGGAAAAGATATTTGGGCTGTCTGAATATATCGGTCCAAGCGATTTCAGGTTCGGACTGCCGACGGAAAAAATAGAATCGTATTCAAAAGATGGCGGTTCAAATTTTAGGGAGTCTTTTTTTATCTCGCAATTTTTGCTCTCAAAGCAAAATTTTACATTATTCTCGGATTGGATAAACCGCGCTTTTTCTATTTCTTGATTTCCAGTTTCAAGAGAAATTTCATAAATAAAGTTATCGGAGGCATTTTGCCCTATCAAATCGCATCCCGCCAAGAAGGAAAATTTTGGCGGGATTTTTTTTGAGCAGGAAAGACGCGGATTTTTATTATTTTTTTTAAACGCCCAAAAAAGCGCCAGCGCGCTGCTAACCGTATCCCCGCTTGAATTTGTTGGGATCACGATCAGAGGCCTGGAGCTTTTTTTGATGAACTCTAGCAATTTTTTTCTATTATCTAAAGCCATAAGGCATTTTTAGAAATTAGATTTTACGCAAGAGAAATAAATAATTTTAATTATGTCTCTTTTTGAATCTCGGTTCAATGTTCGCTATTGCCAATAAAACAAAAACAGCAAATAACATTTGCCTCAAGTTATTAGCAGACATATTTCCGATATTGCCAAATCCTGTCCTAGGCATTCCTTTCGGAATTATAGAGGTTCCCAAAACTTTTCCAACGCGCACAGTGGCTTCGCTGGTATCGGTGGCATATTTTCCATCAACTTGTCCTCTGACAGTGCCGGTATTTACCGTAGTTTTTGCGATGTTTGACTGGCAAGTATATATCCAGATTTCGCTTGTGTCTAATTTTTTGTCTTTATTGGTGTCGCCGCTTATAAAATTTATCGGGCTGCATTTATCATCAGTTACAGTAACATCGGAAATTGCTTTACTGCCTTTATTGGAAACTTTATAACTATAAGTGACTAAGCCTCCTTTTTCGGAAAGCGATTCGGGATTAGCGGATTTTTCCAGCTTGATCGCCAAATCCATTTTTGGCACATAGACTGTCGCTTTAGTTGTATCTTTTACATTTCCCGCGCTGCTTTTTCCATTTACGGTGGCGGTATTGATTGTCGTTGCGATTATGTTTGTTTGGCAGGTATATTTCCAGATTTCATTTCTATCCAGTTTTTTGTCCGTGTTCTTGTCTCCATCAATAAATTTTATCTCACTGCATTTGTCATCGGTTAAAACTACATCCGTGATAGTATAATATCCCGGATTTGAAACCAGATAAGTGTAAATTACCGATCCGCCTTCTTTTGGAAGCTGGTATGGCGCGGGCGTTTTGATCAGTCTGATTGCCGGGAAAAGAGATCCGCCTCCTCCGCAATTGCTAACACATGTTTGAGGAGGGGCAACAGTTACTGTCGCGCTGTCGGTATCTTGCACTATTTGATTATTATATTTTCCAGTGGTTGTAACTATATTAGTAGTGGTTGAAGCTATATTCATTTCACATCTATATATCCAAGTTTCGTTTGTAGCAAGCAGATTATCTCCATTATCTCCGCTAACATAAGCTACAGAACTGCATTTGTCGTCTGTAACGGTTATATTTGAAAGTTCAGTATTTCCCGGATTGGTAACTGCATAAGAATAGTCCACATTTCCTCCTCCATTAGGAAGGCTTATAGGATTAGCGGATTTGACGACATTGATTACGGGAGTGGAAACTATATCAAAAGCCACACAAACAGGAAGTATGCTGTTTGCTTTACCTGTTGTGGGAATATTTGAATATTCAGAATGAAAAACTGAAAATAAAAATATGTCTTCTGAAATATTTAAATTATAATTTACAATTTCTGTTTTCCAATCTTCGCTGTCAGGAAGATCTCCTATTGCATTTGTTGCGGCGACTAGAGAGGAGCTATTATTATATAATTTCATATACCACTGTTCGTTTAATTGAATCTGGCTAGGCTTATTAGCGTGATCGTCATACGAAACAAAAGTGACATCATAATTTTTAGCAGGAATTGAAATTGGCAATGGTCCATAAGATCCCTCAACTGGAGTTTTGTCTGATCGAAGTCCTTTTCCCGGATGCGCTATTGTGTCGTAAAGATGAATTAAAATTCTTCCATCTTTTTCGTTCAACGGGCAGGCTTCATATTCCGTAACTGCCACTGTTACTTCATCAGTGTCTTGCACGGTTTGTGCGTTGTAGTCCCCGGTAACTGTCGCTATATTAGTCGTAGCCGCGGTTATATTTGTTGAGCAAGTATAATTCCAAGTCTCAGTCGTTTCCAATTGGTTATTGGTGTTTGTGTCGCCATCTACATAATTTACAGGACTGCATTTATCATCACTCAAAACGATATTTGTCAAAGTGACATCTCCATGATTAGTGACTGCATAAGAGTAGTTTACATTTCCTCCGCTTTTAGGAAGCGAGGTTGGATTGGCGGATTTAACTACACTAATCGCGGGATTGGGACAAGGTTTTATCAAAGACACTTCGACCATATTGCTATATTCCCATTCTGTAAACTCGCTATATTCATAAGCGGTTATCTTGGCGGTATTAAAAATATCATAAGTTCCGCAAGTTTCAACATTTGCCGCTTTTCCAGTCCACGACACCCATCCGGATTTCCCGGGAGTAATAACATCGGCATTCCATGTAAGAGTTCTTGTCGCGCTGTCATAAGGCTGAAAATAAAACGGAGGATCTTCGTAATATCCAAAAGTGATGACTTCAGGGCTGTGGCTTTCGGAAATAAATTCTAAATTATTATCAACCACATCTTGGATTAAAACGCCGGAACCTGTGCAATCTTGCGAACCAATGTTTGTAAAATTAATAGTAAAAACAACATCGCCGTTTGGAGCGACAGTTTCAATATCAGCGCTTTTTACAATTGATAGCATGCAGTTGTCCAAAGATTGCGCGCTGGATTTTTTGAATTGCAAAGCAGGCATTGAAACAGAAATCATTGCCATTATAAGCAACAAAGAAACACACGGTTTAATTCTATTTATTGTTTTTCTGGCGTTCATATTTTTTAAATTTAATTTATTAATTATATATAAAGAATTTGTTTTTAAAAATTAAAAGATTGAATCAAGCGGGCGTATTTTCTAGATGAATTTAAAAAACAATCACAATAAAAACACAAATCTCCATTTTTTCTTGTATCTCTGTTTTTATTTTGGTTTAAAATGGGATATTTGTGTTTTTATTTGTTGATTGTTTTTTTGTGGATAACTTTTGTAAAATGTTATTTTTTTGCCTTATTTCAGGTAAGCTTTATAAATCACATTATTTGTTTTCCTTGTTTCATTATAATACTATAAAATTAAAAAATGTCAAGGGGCGCGCTTCATATAAACATATAAACATTTTAACATGTAAACATTCTTTTTTGTTGGCGGAAATAGAACCTCGTGAAATTCATGAAGTTATAAAAATTATAGAGTCTTTTTTTATTTGTCTTTAACTGCTATAATATAGATATAAAATGCTTATAAAATATAACTTATGAAACTAAATAATAATTTATGGATTTCCGGCGGATATTATATCGACTTTGATGCGTTTGACCAATTGAGAATAATCGGACCGAATAATCATCTTTATTGCGGGCTGATTGATATTCCTCGCCATAAGATAGCAATTAATTTTGCCAAAGAAAAAGATAATGTGTTGTTTGTTTCGGGATATTTTAAGAACCGGAAAATAAATTTATATTATCCGGCGATGGATGATATGCGGACCGTGAGGGATTTGCTCGGGTCGGAAACTTTTTTGCAGATCAGAGAAGAAATTTATGATCGCCTTGTTCCTCATTTCGCAAGATATGCCAGAAAGGATGGAAAAACGATTTTGAAGTTTAAAAGAGTCTATGGAAAAAAATATTATCAGACGGTTTTTGAGTTTGATGACGAGATAAAAATAAAAAAAATAAAAAAGCCTTTTGCGGGGTTTGAAATAACGACTAATTTAAAAAAGATTCCTTTCCGCGTAAAAGCAAGCACAAATGATATAAATTACAGCAAGATAAAAAAAATAAGCTTGATTGACAAAAAAAGTTTTGACTTTAATGTTTTTGGCAAAAAGAAAGATTTAGTTGAAAAAATATGGGCTCAAACAGAAAAGGAGATCAAACATTTGCTGGAATGGGGAAAAACTTCCGGCGATCGTTTTGGAACGGTGTTTCCGAGAGACTGGATGGAATCAGCTGACATAGGTTATCACGATTTTACTCCGGAAGCGCGAAATTATATGTACGAAAAGTCTCTTAAAAATGTGAACGCGAAAGGAGAAGGGTGGCATGAAGATGTCGTGGGAGAATTCAAATATGAATATGAAATTTCAGGCAAAGATATTTTAGACAGGCATATGATTGACATTGAACCGCGCTATTTGATGAGCGTCAATTATTTATCTCAAGATTTTTGGATGAAAAAAGACAATAGAAAAAAAATGCATCTCGTCGCGAAATATGTTTTAAAACAGGCTAGAGAGAAAAATCATATCACTTTTAAAAAACACAATGATACCGGCAATTGGCGGGACAGCGCCGACGCTTTCAAAAAAGTTGGCGAGGTTATCGCGCCTTTTGATGTCAATGCGGTGTTCTACCCCAAGGCGCTTCATTCCATTAAAAATAATTACAGGAAACTGGGGTTTGGCGAAGATGATGTTCCGGAGATAAATAAAATTTATCAAAAATGGAAAGACAAAAGAAAAGAATATGAATTCAAAAATGAAGATGGCGGTTCGGCTTATGCTCTCGCGCTTTATGGAACTATGGAAGGTGATGGCGGAAAATTCAAATATAAAAAAATGGAAGTAAATCACATTGACGAATCGTATCTTTATACATATTGCGACGGCACAAGAGAAGAATTGGAAAGCTTCTGCAAGAGGCTTTTGGATCCGAATTATTTCTGGACAAAATCAGGACCGCTTATCACGGCGAAAAAAAGCAAATATTTTTATACTCATCAGGAATATCACGGATTGACGATTTGGATTAAGCAGACTGCGTTTGTTGTTTTGGGATTAAGCAAGCATCTAAAAATATCTATTATTGAAAACTGGCCTGTGAGCTCGCAGCGGTTGCTTAAAACTACTATTCTAAAAATTACCGAAGACACTTTAAACGCCGTGGAACGAATGGGATCAATTCCTGAAGTTTATGTTGATGTTGATGGAAAGCCGGTCCCGTATTACGATTTAATCGGGAATAAAAACAAGGGAAGCGAAGTCCAGCTTTGGTCCGCGGTGGGGATTAGAAGAATAATCAGGAAATATTACGAACTGCTGACGGACGAGGCGTATGAGATATAAATATGTAATTTAACATTGAGAAATTTCAATGATTGCTCCCTCTCCCGCGGGGAGAGGGTTGGGGTGAGGGGCTTCGCGGGGCTTAATTTTATTAATCAGAAATATATTATTATGCGAGCTTTCCCCCTCACCTGTCCTCTCCCAGCGGGAGAGGGACGCGTATTATTGACTTATGACATTAAGCTAATATCATAGCAAATAATTTAAATCTTTAGTAAACAATCTTATGCGAAACAAAAAAATTCTGGCATTTGACATCGGCGGGACGAAAATTTCTAGCGGATTAGTGGAGATTAAAAAAGACGGATATAAAATTTATGATTATCAGAAAATCGAAACGCCAGAAGGAAAGGACAATGTAATAAATAAAATTATTGAAATCGCGATAAACTATGAAAGGAACGGGGGATTTGAAAAAGTCGGAATGGCGATTGCCGGGCAGATTGACTATGTAAAAGATGTCGTGAAGAACGCGCCGAATATTCCAGGATTTAAAAATGTGAATTTGAAAAAGATAATCAAAGAAAAAATCGGAAAGAATGTGGAAATTGACAATGATGTGAAATGTTTCGCGCTGGCGGAAAATAAATATGGAAAAGGGAAAAAATACAACGATGTTGTTTATCTTTCAATTGGAACAGGAATCGGCGGAGCGATTGAAATTAATAACAAATCATATCGCGGAGCGAACAATACGGCAGGGGAGTTTGGGCATATGATTATAATTGCCGGCGGAAAAAAATGCTCTTGCGGAAATGATGGATGCTGGGAGCAATACGCGTCGGGCAGGGCGATTGAAAAAATGTATTATGAACTTTCGGGCAAAATAAAAAAAGCCAAGGACATAGCTTTTGATTCCGAGAAAAATATAGGACTTGATAAAAAAGTTATAGAGCAAGCAAGCTTTTATCTGGCCGTCGGTTTAATCAACATCGTGAATACTATCAATCCCGAAGCCATCATTATCGGCGGAAGCATTGTTAAAAACAAAGAGATTCTTGATTTAGCCGTCAAAGAAATAAAAAGCAAAGCGCTTCTTCCCGCCAAAAAAACAAAAATAGAAATAACCAATATGGAAGACGAAGCGTTCCTGGTCGGCGCGGGGATGTTGTAGATCTTTGTAGGTTCGCATTGCATAAAATAAAAGTATAGGCTAATATAATAAAAATAATCAATAATTTATAAATATGTCAGAACTATTAGAAATTTATGATCTTGATGGGAATATAATTAAAACTCAAAAAAGAGATGAGTTTTATGACGAAATAAAAAAAGAATTCAAAGAAACTGGAAAGATTACAAAGCAAGTAAAGTCTATCAGGATGATACTTTTGAATTCGAAAGGCCATATGTATATTCAAAAAAGAAGTTATTACAAAAAAGAGAATGCGGGTTTATATGATAAAACAATCGGAGGTCATGTTGTGGCAGGGCATACTTTGGGATTAACAGTAGTGAAAGAGTGTCACGAGGAACTCGGATTTCCCGCTGTTGTTTTGACGGATGAGGAATTTCAATTGGCAATACACTCAACGGATGCAAGTATAATTGGATTATTTAAAAAAATAGACAGCATTCAAAATTTCATTTCTATAAGAAAATCAAAAGACGGCGATTTCAAACAACCATACATTTCGTCATTTTATGTCGGTTATTACGATGGCTCTATCAGATTTAGAGATGGAGAATCAATTGGTATTGAAGTTTTTACATTAGAACAACTAAGGGAAAGAATTCAAAAAGAGCCAGAAATGTTCACTGAAGATTTAAAGTTTATGATAAGGAGATATGAAAAATACTTAGTTCCAATCAACAAAGAGAATAGACCTGTTTTGGGATATGAGGAGTAGTTCTTAATTCCGTATAAATATTAAAAGTTCTTGTTGGCTCCAGTCTCCCGGCTGGAGTTTTTTGTTTATGAAGGAGTTAAGAATAAACTTTCCACTATAACGAAAGCAAAACTAATCCGGCGAGAACAAATAAAATTCCTATTTTTTGGATTAATCTTATTTTTTCTTTGAAGAATATTTTTGCCAGAATAATGCTTATCACAGGAGAGGTGGCGGCGATTGGAGCGACGATCGCGCCGAGTTCCATAGTGACGCTTGTTGAATAAAAAAGATAGGCGATTGTGTCTAAAACCCCCACAAGAATTACAAATGAAAATATATTGCGAGGAAAAGAAAGATTGCTTTTTCGGAAGCCCGCGTAAATAATCAGCAACGAAGCATTGATAATTCCAATAAAAAATATCGGCAAAAACCAGCCGATTTCATTTGCTAATAAATCAATGATCACAAAATCAATGCCAAAAGCCAAAGCCGCGATTATGGCATAAAATATTCCTTTTGAATTATTTTTACCTTTTGCGGAATTATGTTTTCTAAACAAAACTAAAATCACGCCGATGATGGCGAAAATTGCTCCGACGGCATTAGTTCCCGTCAATAATTCTTCAAGGAAAACAATGCTTATGAATATCGTAACAATCGCCCAGCAGGAAGCAATAGGCATTACAATTGAAACTTTTCCAGTTTCAAGGCTTTTGTAAAAAGCGAAATTTGATATTAAGGCGGAAATGCCGGCAAAAAAAAGCATTACAAAAATCTGAGAAGAAAACTTAGGCAGTGTGAAAAATAATAAAAATATCGGGAGCATAATAATCAAAGCGACAATCTGGCTCCAGAAAAACGCTCTTATCGTAGCGCAACCTCTTGCTGATTTTGTCACAAAAAAATCCGACATCCCCCAGCTAATCATAGAAATCAAGCCGAAAAGAATGCCGAGAGAGATGTTCATAGATTAGAGGTTAGAAATTTTGTAATTTTTTATTCGACTTGTTGGCTCCAGTCTCCCGACTGGATCCTTTTGTGAAGTGCCGCTAGCTTATTTTTTTTGCGAGATACTAATTAAACAATTTTAATTATTTTTTGATTTATATATTTTTGTGTTAGCATAATAATGTCTTATGTTTATCACAACTGGCTTCACTTAGGAGAGTGGAGCCAACGAGTCTTCCGAACGGAGCCGATAAAAGATCTATATATTTTCTCGCTTTTTTATTTATAACCTCTTTAAACACGGCCGTGTCTAAATGGGTTATTGGCATTTTATTTTCACAAACTTTCTTTTTCCGACCTGAACGACCATTCCATTTTTGACTTCAATATATTTTTCAAAATCTTTCTGCGCAACATCGTCAATGCGGACTCCGCCTTGCTGGACTAATCTTCGCGCGCTTCCTTTGCTATCGGCTAGTTTTATTTCAACCAGCAAGTCAACCAATTTCCAATTTCCAATTTCCAATTCCATCTCTTTTATTTCCGTAGGTTTCTGCTTGTCTCTAAAAATCTTATTAAATTCTTCTTCGGCTTTCTCTGCTTCTTTTTTGCCGTGATAAATTTCAACGATATTTTTAGCAAGCTCAACTTTTATATCCCGCGGATTTTTTACGGAATCTTCTAAATCGGATTTTATCTTTTTTAATTTATTTTCGGAAATATCGGTTAAAAGTTTAAAGTAGTAATATATCATCTTGTCGGAAATAGACATAATCTTTCCGAACATTGAATTGGGATGTTCGGTGATGCTTATATAGTTATCAAAACTTTTGCTCATTTTTTCCGTGCCGTCAAGCCCGACAAGAAGGGGGCATGTAAGGACATTTTGCTGAGGCTGTTCCAATTTCTTTTGCAGGCTTCGTCCGGCAAGCATATTGAATTTTTGGTCAGTTCCCCCGACTTCAACATCAGCATCAATTATAATTGAATCATAGGCCTGCATAATGGGATACATAATTTCATTAACACTGATGTCGATCCCGTTTTTAAGCCTTTTTGAAAAATCGTCTCTTTCCAGAATCCTGGCAACAGTGAATTTGCTTTGAAGCTTCAAAATTTCCTCAAAATTCATTTTTGAAAACCATTCGCTGTTATATCGAATTTCCGTTTTTTTGATATCCAGAATTTTTCCAACTTGCGTAAAATAACTTTTAGCGTTTTCTCTCACTTCTTCCTTGGTCATCGCGGGCCTGGTTTTCGACTTTCCGGAAGGATCTCCGATCATTCCAGTGTAATCGCCGATTATAAAAACAACTTGATGTCCCATGTCTTGGAATTCTTTCAATTTTCTGAAAACCACGGAGTGTCCCAAATGCAAATCCGGCCGCGACGGATCGCATCCAAGCTTTACTCTTAGTTTTTTCCCGGATGCCAGTTTCTTTTCCAAATCTTCCTTGATAATAACTTCTTCCACATTATGCGTCAGAAGCTCTTTAATTTTTTCAGGATCGATGTTTGTTTTGTTCATAATATTTTTTACTAAGATTAAATTAATTGAAGTTGATGCTGGCAATTTATTCGTTGGCTTCATACTCCGTGTGGAGCCTTTTGTGAAATCGCATTTAGTTTTAATGCTAAGGAATTTCAATATCCGGAGTCCTGACGAAAGTCAGGATGAAGACTCGTAAAATTAGTGAGTTTCAAAAGAATCGTGATATTTCTTCCTGACTTTCGTCAGGACTCCGGATCGCGCTTTATTTAGAGGCTGTTGATTTTCTCCGAGTATTCCCCCTTTTTGGAGAGTGGAGCCAATGCATTGCCGATAATTCCAATTTATCATAATTATCAGATAAAGACAAGAAAACCGTTTATAAACTTCTTCTTTCCAAATCTCCAAATTATGGTTATAATGTATCAGTATCAAGCTGCTTGATACTTAATACTATATACTAAATACTAATATGCCCGTTAGAAAAAAATATAGAGTAACAAAAAATACATCGACAAAAAGAACCGCTAAAAAAAGCGGGTTTGGTTTTGGACTGCCGAAGTTTAAGATGGGAAATAAGAAAAGATTAATAAAAAAGAGCGTGGCGCCGTCGTTATTTAAAAGATTATTCAGTTTTATAAGCCTAAGTTCTGATTCGGGCATACAAAGAAAAAACAAAGGACTAAAAAGAATCTGTAAAACTGTTTTCAAACTGGCGTTAATTTTATTGGCAATCGGACTAGTTACAATGGCGGGAGTGTTTATATATTTTTCCAAAGATATTCCCGATCCGAATAAAATCGCCGATAGGAGCGTGGCGCAATCCACTAAGATATACGACAGAACAGGGAAGCATCTTCTATATGAAATACACGGCGAGGAAAAAAGGACGGTTGTGAAGCTTGATCAAATTTCCCAGCACTTAATAAACGCGACGATTGCGACGGAAGATCAGGGTTTTTATAAGCATTACGGGGTTGATTTCAAAGGCATAATAAGAGCGGTTTATAAAGATATAATGAGCGGAGAAAAACTTCAGGGCGCGTCAACCATTACTCAGCAATTGGTAAAAAATTCAATCTTAACCACGGAAAAAACTTTAACGAGAAAAATAAAAGAAGTGATTTTGGCGGTTGAAACGGAACAGAAATTCAGCAAAGATGAAATTTTGGAAATGTATCTGAACCAAATTCCTTACGGATCCAACGCCTATGGCATTGAAGCGGCGGCGCGGACATTTTTTGGAAAATCAGCCAAAGATTTGGGCATCACGGAAGCGGCGTTGTTGGCCGGACTTCCGAAAGCTACGACCTATTATTCTCCTTATGGCGCGCATCCTGAAGCGCTGGAAGCCCGCTATAAAAATGTGATCAATCAAATGTTTGAAGAAGGATATATAGACGAAGAAGAAAAGAAAAGCGCGCTGGAAGAAAATATCTTAATAAAAATCAAGCCGTTTGAAGCAAGTATAAAAGCGCCTCATTTTGTGATGTTTGTCAAGCAGCAATTAGTAGATGAATTTGGAGAAGAAAAGGTTGAAAAAGGCGGATTAAAAGTTCTAACAACTTTGAACTATGATATGCAGCTGATTGCTGAAGACGCGGTGAATAAAGCGGTTGGAGAAAATCTGGCAAAATATAACGCGAAAGACGCGGCCTTGGTTGCCGTGAATCCCAAAAACGGCCAGATTCTTTCTATGGTAGGAAGCAAAGATTATTTCAATATAGAGGATCAGGGCAATGTGAATGCCGCTATATCAGATAGATTACAGCCGGGATCTTCATTCAAGCCGTTCGTCTATGCGACAGCTTTTAAAAAGGGCTATACTCCCGATACGATTCTTTTTGATGTCCGGACGAATTTCGGCAAAGACGGAAGCGGAAGAGATTATATTCCCAATAATTATAATATGAAATTTTCCGGACCGGTGACGATAAGACAAGCGCTGGCGAGATCTCTTAATGTTCCCGCTGTCAAAACTTTATATTTAGCGGGAATTAAAGACAGCGTCCAGACTGCTCACGATCTTGGCATTACCACTTTGAATAAGCCCGAAGAGTATGGCTTATCGCTGGTCTTAGGAACAGGGGAAGTAAAATTATTGGATATGGTTTCGGCTTATGGAGTTTTTGCCAATGACGGGAAAAGAAATTTGACGGTGAGCGTTTTAAAAATAGAAGATTCTAAGGGCGAGGTTTTAAAAGAGTTTGCGGAAAATCCTAAAGTTGTTGTAAACGAACAAGTCGCGCGGAATATAAGCAGCATTTTATCAGACAACAGCGCGAGATCCGCGACTTTCGGGTCAAGCAGCAAATTATTTTTGAAAGACAGGCCTGTGGCGGCAAAGTCCGGCACGACCAGCAGTTTCAAAGACGCTTGGACGATCGGCTATGCGCCGAGCTTATCCGCGGGAGTTTGGACGGGAAATAATAATGGAACAGAAATGAAAAGAGGAGCTGACGGAAGCGTCATCGCCGCTCCGATTTGGAATGATTTTATGTCTCGTGTCTTGGCGCTTGATCCGGTTGAAAATTTTACCGAGCCGGAAAAAATAGAAACGAAAAAAGCTGTCCTGAACGGCAGTTATAAAAATGAAGTGATTGTGAAAATTGACAAGGGCTGCGGCGACAAACTGGCTGGCGAACTTACGCCGGAGAATCAGATTGAAGAGAAGAAATATATGGAAGTTCATAATATTTTATATTATGTTAAAAAAGATGATCCCCAAGGAGACTATCCAAGCGCTTCTGACGCTGATCCGAATTTTTCAAATTGGGAAAATGGAGTTTTGGCTTGGGCGGCAGAAAACTCGGAAGAGGTGAATATTGATCCTCCGACGGAAGTTTGCTCGGTGAGAGAGGATGATAAAATGCCGATCTTGAAAGTTTCATCTCCTCAGAATGATCAAATTATAAAAGATAATAAGCTGGCCATAAAAGCGGAGGTATTTACCGTTTTTGGCTTGAAGCAGTTGGATTTCTATTTTGACGATGTTTTGATAGGCGTGGGCAAAGAGTCTCCTTATGAAGTTTTCTATAAATTGCCGGCAGGAACCAAAGAAGGATTGCATACAGTTATAATTAAAGTTTATGATCAAGTTGAAAATTCCGCGACAAAAGAAGTGCAAGTGATTGTGAGCAATGATAACACATCTTTATATCTAAAGCCCATTATGGATACTGATTTTCCATTTATCATTAATGTTGCGACAAGCGGAACGGAGACAAAAAATGTTATTTTCTATTATCAACTGGACAGTATTTATGATGCCGATCTTAATTTGATCAGCAAGCCCGGTTTAAAACAAGAAATTGGCAAAGCAACTTTTCCGGTTCCGGGGGAAACCAATCTATACCAAATTTTATGGGAGGAAGACAAGCAGTATTTTATTTCCGGGAAATATAAAATTTTCGCGGTGATGGAAGACAGCGGCGGGAATTTTTTTGAGAGCAATAAGAGGTTTGTGGAGATAAAATAATCATTTTAATATTTTAGCATTTTAATCTTATGATCACCAAAACATATCTTGATGGAAAATTGAATCAATTGGAGGAAAAAATGAAAAGGACGATTGATGTTAAAGATAACAGACAGACGGAAGAATTGAGCGCGGAGATTAAAGAGTTAAGAACTGCTGTTAAATTGCTGGAAGAAAAAGTCGCGGAAAATAGGGATATGCTGGAAAATTATTTGAAAGAGCGCAGCGGCGTTGCCGATAATAATCCGGAGGAATTGAAACGGCCGGTTGAGAATTTTCGGGAAGTTGGAAATGCGGAGGAGAAGGATAAGAGTAACGATGACAATAATGCGATTACTTCGGATATTTAAATTTTGTAATTTTTAATTTTGTAATTTTATAAATAATTTTCAATGTCTTAATGTTTAAAAATTTGTAACTGCTCAGCCACTTTAAAAAACATTTACCCCGAGAATCTGTCATTTCAATTCGCCAGCTGGCGAAGAGAAATCCATAAATTTTAGATATTTCTCCGTATACAGATTTCTCGCGAGGCACTCGAAATGACAAAGAAGGCAGGGCTGTTCACTCCTGACAAAATTTCCTTAATTTCTGTCATCTCGAAGGAGTATCAACGACTGAGAGATCTAAGAACTTTTTTAGTTTCACCTAAGATGCGCATTATTCCGGCATAGTATTATTTATAGATTTCTCACCCTATCGGGTTCGAAATGACAAATTTGGGAGGAGTGAACAGCCCTGACAAAGAAGGTGAGTAGTTGCAAAAATTAGAACATTAGAATTTATTTAAAAATTAAAAATTAAAAATTAAAAATTTATTTTGGCCATTGACACATCCCAAATATTCTGCTATTTTTCAAGTGCTTAAGGATTTTAATTCTTGAGTAAAATGTAGAGGAGGAAAAAATATGGCAGATGAAAATTTTTTAAGCGTGGAGGATCACGCAAAGATGGTGCTGGAGAATATAAAGAAAATAGCAGGAAGAAGAAAAATGAAAAAACATGAGCTTAATGTTGTTTCCAAAAAAGTAGTTGATTTTTTGGAAGAAGGCGGACACATTATCTACAGAGGTGAGGGGTATAACACTTTTGTCATAATAAATGAGGCATAAAAATAATAAGTCCTCATTTTTTTTGCTCAAAATAGGAAAAAAGGTATAATGATATAGTAGGACTATGTTCAAATAAACAATATATATAAATGTCATGCTGAGCTTGTCGAAGCATTTATGTTTATGTGAATAATATCCTTCGACAAGCTCAGGATGACACGGAATATATAAGTTATATATAGAGCAAAATAAATTTATTAACACTATGGATAAAAAAACCAAAAAACTGATTCTTATTGACGCGAACGCTTTGATGCACAGGGCGTATCATGCTTTGCCGCCCCTTACGACGAAGAAGGGGGAGA
>Ga0180732_1001147_pt1 | contig 17451 bp, 20 predicted proteins | sample KR11_01MetaG_FD_148674 | JGI IMG/M metagenome (GOLD analysis project Ga0180732, IMG submission 148674) | Groundwater microbial communities from the Olkiluoto Island deep subsurface site, Finland - KR11_0.1 MetaG | ecosystem: Environmental > Aquatic > Deep subsurface > Groundwater | place...
GGTCTTAAGATAGTCGATATCATACTTGAATCCACGACAAAGCTCATTGCGAATAAGAAATCCTGGAATGACCCTGTAAAGAGAAAAGAGATAGAGGAAATAAAGATCCTCCTGCAGGCTGTGCTTGAGGCGCGCGGCAAAGTGTTTATCGTGATGAACGTGCCTGAGGATAAGCTGGATGCTGTCGTTAACGATCTTCCTGCTATGAAGAGACCCACGGTGTCAAAACTGTATAAATCTGATTATTATGCTGTGGAGACCGTGGTGAGCAAGAGCGAGATAAATACGCTGATACCTAAGCTTAAAGCGCTTGGGGCAGAAGATATACTTGAGATGGATATTACCAAGATAGTGCATTGAAAGAATAGTTCATATCATGATTACTTTCGCCCTGGTTGCCGCGAATTTATATATGCAGATGAACCTGCGAAAGACATGATGGATAGTTTTCCGCTAATCATATGAAAATTAAACTTGATCGATTGTTATGCGGAAAACATAATATAAACAGTATAAGGACGCGGCGCAATTTAGCGCATGCACGAATTATTATGTTCAGCTTTTGAAAAATTTAGCCGCAGATGAACGCAGATAAACGCAGATTTAATGCTACGGTTTTTGAAAATCTATTGCAATATGGCTATCCTCTAAAATAATAACACCAAAATCATAAAATCCCACGCGCCGATATGTTGTCGAAGCAATCACACATGAGAAACTCAGAAACAGGAAGAGCGCAAAATCCCACTAACCGATAAGATGCACTGGATTTGATGCAGCAAATCCGCGTTCATCTGCGTTTATCTGCGGTTCCATTTATTCAGACCCCATAGCAATCAATAGAATCTTTTTCCGAAGCCACCATTGTATTTTATTCAGGCAATACAAATCTGCATTTTTCAGAAGTTTGGCGGAAGACTATAATATGAACAGGAAGGAATTCCCGCATCTCAAGGAGTGGTGCGGCGAGCATATGTGGGCGCCGAGTTGTTTCCATGGAAGTGTTGGGAATGGGTGGGATGTTGTGAGTAAATATATTGAAACACAGGATGTACACCATGCTAAAAACGCTGGCTACAGGCCTCGTGACCTTAAGTCCGGGGTTTGTGACTGCCGTGCGATAGGTGTTAATGCGCATCCAAACAGCATCTTGAAACTGAATAACTTTTTTGCACTAAAATTGGGGCACGAAAAGATAAAGCAAAATAAACATCATCATTATTGATGTAGATTTTTTTTTCGCAACAGAATAAAAGGGTAATATTTATAACCTGAAAGTCTATGACTTACTTTTAGAGGAACTTGATGGAAATAAAAGAAATCAAGAACAAAGTCAAAAAAGCCATAGAAGAATTGAAAACTGAATTCGAGACTCATCCTAAGCTTTTTTACACTGAAGGCGATATAGTTTGTAGATTGTTTGATATCGCACAAAAAAATTTATCTTATAAAAAAATAAAAGATTCAAATGGCTGTTCTCATTATATTATTCATCGAGAATATTCTACACCTTTTCGTTGTAGTATGGAAAATGGATTTAAAATAAAGTTAGATGATGAACGAACAGATGGGGGGCATAAATACAGACGTGGTCGTTATGACATTGTTGTATTAAACCCCAACTTTATTCAAAAATCTGAGTACGATATTATTAAAGGACAAAATTATAACAGTATCAAAAGTTATCTCAATACTGCTTCTCAACCTGCCATCGTATACGGAATCGAAGTAATGTTTAATCGGGACCCATTAACCAGTAAAGGTATTGATGACTTCGTTGCCAAAGTTAAGAAAGACTACGATAAACTTCAGAAATCTAAGACGCTGAACAATGTCAGATTTATGGAATGTATTTTAATGCTCATATTTGACAATACCTCTTCAGAGTACCAAAAAAGATTGAACGAGACATTGAAAGAAAATTTAGGTTTAAGTACAGAATGGTGTTTTATTCCAAACAAGGTTCAGAACTGCTTATTCTAATGCGATGTAAGTATCTCTAAATACAACACCTTCTTTATAAATTCCTTCTATCTTCGTACTAAAAATATTATCATAAGTATAAACGTCATCCAATAGCACACTATAGTTTAATAGATACCCATTCTTATAAAGTGTGAGTACCAAGTACTCTCCATAAAATGGATCAAGTGTGCTATTTAAAGCGTATCCGTTGCCTATATACCATGTCTCGCCGTGCCTCAATCCTTTTTCTTTTGCGATTAAGGTTAACGCAGATGCCGAAGAAGTGGGAATTTTAACAGGTTCAACATTTGATATTTGAACGGCATAAATTTTAGGAACATTTTGCTCAGTTCCAAAAACATCAACTACTGTGCCCTCGCCTTTGACCACACCATAAATTGTTACGGCAGATTCCTTTTCTATTCCAGGCAGGTCTCCTTTGTAATAGACTATAACACTTTCTATATGATAACTCCGAACACTTTCAGGAATTGGAGCATCAATAATTAAATATGTTGCACGCTTATCTTTCTTAATCCATGAAATATTACCATTAAAGAAAATATTTTTATTTAAGTAAGTTTTCGGAGTTTTTATCAATTCACTTACGTATATGTAAGGGTAGCTCTTCTTATCATATTCAGATAGGGTTTTTGGCTCTGGTAAGATATCACCAAATAATACATACCATAGAATTGCAGATACCAAGATTATTAGAATTAATCCAATAAGTTTCCGTCTCGGTTTTATCACATTTACTAAAAAACATTTGAATGTATATAATCTTTGCTATTTAAATTTATGACACCGAGATTATTCTAATATATACTTGTTCAGTGCCCCCACCTATCGACCAAAGCCAAAACAACCAAAGCAGCGATAGGAGCCCTCATGCGCCCATCGTGGATGCTCCCGAATTCCATTCGGGAGTCCGTGACTGAAGACGATAGGTGTTATGTGCATCCGCTGGGATATCTTGAACCAGCATAACAATCGTAGCGCTAAAAATAGGGCACAGATAAGCCCATACTTCTAAGTTCACTCTCAGGGTTTAACATATGAGCTCCTACATCAGCATACCAACATGAACTTTCTGCTATTGCAAGCATCAGGCTAATATAAGACTTGGTCAAATTAATTAAGTAAAGAATTATGAACAAAAGACTGATCTCGATAATTGTGGTTTTGGCAATAGCGTCGCTATATTTAGTTATTATAAGCGAAAGCGCCAAAATTACTACTTTTGAAGAATGCGAGAAGGCGGGCTGGCTTGTTGATAGAATAACGAACTATGACGGCTACAACGCAAAATGTGTGCTGTGGAATGGTAAAATCCTTGTAAAACAAACTGTGGAACCGCCATTTATACCACCTGTAACTATAGAACCAGAATCATTACCTCTAACAACCAAAGAGTATGTTTATGACGATAAACTCAGCTATGGTTTTGAGTATCCGGACGGTTGGGAATTTGCTATTAACGTAGATAAGGATGTTGAACAATGCAATCCCTCCCTTAATTACGACACTTATACTTGCATAGATTTTCCAGATAAAAGTATTAAAAAAGTAATAACTTTTGCAAAGAAAATGTCTCCAGTAAGGTCGCAACCTCCACCGAAAATCGATTTCTCAGTAAAGTCAGCCGCAGATTTAGAAGAAGTTAAAACTGAATTCAAGAAAGAATTAGGGATGTCGGGTGTGCCAATTATAAATGAGGATGCAATTTTAGTAAATAATATAAGCGGGTATGATATACTTTCTGGAACACCTTATTGGAAACTCAAACAGGTAGTCTTTTTTGCCAATGGAACGGCTTACGTTTTCAAATATTCGACCCAGGATGAGTTCTATCGTATGTATGAAGAGACGTTTAACAATATTGTAAAGTCATTTAACATTAAATAAAAAGATAATAAGATGTTCCTTCACCTACTCTTTGCCTTGGTTTTTGATTGCAAATAGTATTTATACAAATGTGGCTATATAATAAAAAATCCGCAATAGATGCGGTTGATCTTCATGCTAAAAATAACCACCCCCTCCCGTCTGCACATGACCCTTATCGACATGAACGCTTCACGCGGGCGTGTGGACGGCAGCATAGGGCTTGCGCTTGATAAACCTGTTATCAGCATAACTGCGCAAAAATCTGATGTTATTGAGGTAACAGGAAGCAGCGAACATGCACAGCGCATGAAAAACAGCGCGGCAGCGCTCCTTCCAGATGGAGAAGGGATATGCATCAACATTGAAAAGGATTATCCATCCCATATCGGCATGGGTTCAGGAACGCAGGCTGCGCTTGCTGCCGGAATGGCTGTGAACAGGCTATACGACCTGGGTTTGAACGTGTATGAGATCGCGGCGAAAGTAGGCAGGGGCGGAACGAGCGGCATCGGAGTGGCGGCATTCGATAAGGGCGGCTTCATTCTGGACGGAGGACATAAGTTCAGTGAAAAAAAAGCGTTCCTTCCATCCGCGGCAAGCAGGCTTCCTCCTGCCCCTATCATATTGAGAAAAAACTTCCCTGACTGGCCCATCGTGGTCGCGATACCCGGGCATAAGGGGGCATACATGAAAAAAGAAGAGAACATATTCCAGACAGAATGCCCTGTGCCATTGCGCGAGGTGGAAAAACTCTCGCACTTCATCCTTATGCAGCTTCTTCCTGCACTTGCTGATGAGGATATGGTAGCATTTGGCAATAGCATAAATGCGATCCAGGAGCTTGGTTTTAAAAAAAGAGAGATAGGACTTCAACCTGTATCAAAAGTTTTGATGAAAATACTAAGGGAAGGAGGGGCTTACGGGGCTGGTATGAGTTCTTTTGGTCCAACTGTTTATGCTTTCGGGGAAGATGCAGAGGAACTCAAAAAAATCGCTGTGGAATTTTTGGGCGGCAAAAGACCGGTTTTCATTACAAAGGCAAGAAATAAAGGGGCAAAAATAGAAGATATTTGACTTAACATTTATCTATATTAGAGTATATGAAAGAAACTCTTACATTCTTTGGAGGATATTAATCCAATGGCAGAATCTGAAGCCCATAAAAAATACGAATTCAAAAAGACGCTAGAAGCGCTTCGCGATAAGCACGGCAGAGGCACAGAACTTATTTCGCTATATATCCCTCATGACAAGCAGGTGCACGAAGTATCGAGCCAGTTGAGGGAAGAGTTCGGTCAGGCTTCCAATATCAAATCAAGGGTGACAAGGCAAAATGTTACAGGCGCTATTGAATCACTGCTTTCACGGCTCAAGCTTATTCCAAAAGCACCTTTGAACGGTGTAGTCATCTTCTGCGGTGCCGTGGACATAGGCGCAAACAAGACAGATATGCTGACCTTCATTATCGAGCCGCCTGAGCCTATTGTATCATATAAGTACCACTGCGATTCATCCTTTCTTCTCACTCCCCTTGAGGACATGCTGCATGAGAAACAGACATACGGTCTCATAGTGCTTGACAGGCGTGAAGCAACTGTGGGACTGCTGCGCGGGAAACATATCGAGGAGATGGCACATCTCACTTCCCTTGTCCCTGGAAAACAGCGCAAAGGCGGTCAGAGCGCCCACAGGTTCCAGCAGCTTCGACTTATAGCGATAAATGATTTCTATACAAAGATAGCAGATGCTGCAAGCGAGGTCTTCGTGGCTATTGATCCAAAGGAATTCATGGGCGTTTTCATAGGCGGACCGTCGCCCACGAAGGAAGAGTTCGAAAGCGGCGCTTTCCTGCATCACGAGATACAGAAAAAGATACTGGGGCTGTTCGATGTGGCGTATACGGACGAGTCAGGTCTTTATGAATTATTCGACAAACTTGGCGAAGCTCTTCAGGACCTTGATGTAGTCAAAGAGAAAAAGTTTATGGAGCGCTTCATGAAAGAGCTTGTGAACGACTCAGGTCTTGCCTCGTACGGTGAAGAACAGGTCAGGAAGAACCTCGAAATGGGCTCGGTGGACACGCTGCTGTTATCTGATGAACTCAGAAAGGTCAGGCTCACAATGACCTGCGGAAACTGCGGTAATGAGGAAAAGAAAACCATCACGAAAAAAGCGGGCGAAGATTACCAGCCAGGGAACTGCGTAAAGTGCGGGTCAGGCGTGAAAACAACTGAGTCTGTGGATGTCGTGGAAGAACTTTCAGCCATTGCAGACCAGATGAGTACAAACACTGCTTTCATCTCGAACGACTTTGAAGAAGGGAACCAGCTTATAACAGCTTTTGGCGGCATTGGCGCCATACTGAGGTACAAGACCGGGATCTAGGATCTTTTTTCGATAGTGTATTTGATCGTCACGTCAATGGACAGACCTTTGACGTATTTTTCATATTCGCCCAGAGCCTGCTTTATTTTCGCGTTCTCCATGAGATTCTCGACCTGTTCCTTTACAACGGAATAACGTACATATTCCTGGACTGTTAGCTGGTTCTCGTTTTCAGTTTCAACTATAATGGAACTCATTATTCCTCCTGATGATCGCTGTTATGTCCTAGCTCCACGGGCGCGCATTCCGCGCACTCGAATTGCAGGGTAGTATGCACTATGCCGAACCTGTCCCTTACCATTTTGCTGATCTCTCTTATTAGCGCCTCTGTCTGCTGGACATGTATCCTGTCAACAAGAATATGGGCGCTCATGGCATGGATATTGGAGCATATGCTCCAGATATGGATATCATGAACGCCCTTTACCCCATCGATCGCTATGATCTCTCTGGATAGCGTATCTGCGTCAACGTGTTTTGGGGCGAATTCAAGAAGTATCCTCATAGAGCCTATGACAAGCCTGAACGCACCGTAAAGAAGTATCACAGCGATCAGGATGCTAAGCACCGGGTCTATCCTGTTATCTCCTGTTAGAAGAATTATCACAGCTCCTGCGATAACAGCCACAGATGCAAGGGCATCGCCTATCACATGAAGGTAGGCGCTTTTGATATTCAGGTCAGAATGACCGTGCAGTTTTAAAGCCACCCATGTATTGACTACAAGACCGATAGTTGCGATGACAAGAACTTCAGCTCCTTTAACCTCAGGCGGGTCAAGTATCCTCCAGTATGCCTCGTAAAAGATGAATAACGCAATACCGATTATCGTTATCCCGTTTATTAACGCGGCAAATATCTCGAACCTGTGATAGCCAAATGTCATGCTGCTGTTTGATGGTCGGGCTGAGATCCTTATCGCCCCGTAGGAAAGTAAGAGCGCCACCACATCCATGAAAACATGGGCTGAATCCGAGAGCAGGGCAAGACTGTTAGAAAGTATCCCTCCGGCAAATTCCAGGAAGAATATTATCGATGTAAGAATTATTGCCAGCTTCAGGTTTTTGTGGAGCGCTTCTTCCATGATCGCCTTCTTAATCACAGGTATTGTTGGGCAGCTTACATACTTCGAGCTTCCTGCATATTTCGCAGTCAGCCTCGCACGGTTCTATGTGTATCAGTATTGAAAGGTTGGGAATCTTCTCCTTAATGTCCTTTTCCAGATGATCGCAGAAATCATGAGCCTCACTGACAAGCTGGTTTTTAGGAACAACAAGGTGAAGGTCAACGAACCTCTCAGCCCCCGACATCCTTGAGCGGAGATCATGGTATTCTGCGTATTCAGAATAGTGTTCAGTAATGATAGATTTGATGATATCTTCTTCGCTGTCAGAAAGTTTTACATCCATGATACCTGAGACAGAACGTTTTGTCAGGTCATACGACGCTTTCATTATTATGAGCGCGACGATTATTGCAATAATTGGGTCAAAAATAGGATTTTTTGTGACCCATATTAGAATAAGACCAAAAAAAACGCCAACTGATGTATATACATCCGTAGTGAGATGATACGCATCTGCTTCAAGAGCTATTGATTCAGCTCTCTTTGCAACTTTCATGATCTTTCCTGAGACATAAAAGTTCACGATAGTAGATACGCCCATGATAACGATACCTGCGCCAATAAAATCCAATTCGATCTCTTCAGGATAAATGAGTTTTTCACTGGCTTTAAAAAGTATGATGATTGCTACTGCAAAGATCAGGACAGCTTCGACAGTGCCTGAAACGTTCTCGAACTTGCCGTGACCGAACTTGTGTATATCGTCGGCAGGCTTGACGGCTTTCCGGACTGAAAAATTTGCTATTAGGGCAGCCATCAAGTCTACGCCTGTATGGAAGGCTTCGGAAAGGACGGATATGGAGCCCATCATGAATCCTGCTGCAAGCTTTATCAACAGCAGAAATATATTAGAATATATAGATAATCTCGCTACTGACGTGATCTCTTTATGGGCTGCAAAATATTTGTTGTTCTTATCTGGCATTTATTTATATTCTATAGGCAGTAACAGTATAAAGGGATTATTATCGAATTAATGCATTCGCTTTATATACTTTTCCTGTCCAAATACTTTTATTTTGACCGGGATACTTTCCACCTGAGAAGTACGCCATCTTCTATTTTCTCACATGAGAGGAGTGTAAGCCTGCAAAAATCATTTTTAAACCCCTCTCCATCAACAAGAGTGGGGGATGAACGTCCTCCGATTATGATATTTCCGATAAAAGTATAGATTTCGTCCACAAGTCCGCCTGATATCAAACCCCAGTTCAGCGTGGCTCCTCCCTCTACCATCAGGCGATCGATACCCCTGGCTTTTAACTCGATAAGGAATTTGTTCAGATCCACTGTTTTTTTTCCGAAAGAAATTATTTCGGCGCTTTCTGCAAGCTTTTTAACGCGTTCTTGCGGCGCATTTTCCGATACCGCAATTATCCTCTCCCCTTCACCCTTTTTTAAAATATCGGCATCTGGCGGAGTGCGCCCCATGCTGTCCACCACGATCCTTACAGGGTTTTCAGGAAGCCCCTTTGCGCGCCTCATATCCCTGCGCTGTGCTGATTTTACGGTAAGGCTCGGGTTATCTGAAAGAACTGTGCCTATGCCTACCATTATTGCATCAGAGGTTGCCCGCAATTCATCCATGCGGTCAAAATCCAGGTTGCCTGATATCCTCGTCTGCTTTCGCTCGATGGTGGCGATTTTCCCATCTGCGCTCATAGCTGCATTTATAAAGACAAAGGGTCGTGAGGATATGTCTTGCATAGCTTTCTATTTGTGTTTCAAAGATGAAATATCTAACCGCTGCGTTCTATAAATTCATTCCACCCTTCTCTTGGGGTTCCATCTGACCTGATCAGTCCGAGATAGCAAATGAAATCAGAGAAAGGGCTCATGAATTCTTCATTTTTAAGTATCGGATCATCAGGTTCTATGAAAGTTTCAGCAGTTTTTCGGCAATCTTTTTCAGTACCATCATGGAGCAGGAACCATGACATGAACTCAAGCCTGTCTGGAGCTTTTTCCAGATAATCAAAGAAATATTTCACAGCCTGTCGCTGGTCATTTTCGCTGCCCTTAAGTCCGGAATATGCATTCCAGCCCACTTCTTCAAGCGCGAATTTCCTGTTCCCGGTCAAAAATAAACCCGGAATTATAAACATAAAGAGTGAAAGCATCCGGTAACTTTCCCTTTACGGAAGTGTGAATAATATCAAAGGCTATTGAAACCTCCAATCCTTTATTTCGAATCGTGCTTAAAACGAAATCATTATTGTCCCAATTTTTCTCGGTGTCAGCCCATGAGGCATAGTGATGAGTTATCTGGACATTATTATCTCTTGCCAGATTATAAGCTGCATAAAAACTTTTTATATCAGTCGCATTCCGGGGAGAAGTAGGTTTTGATATCGTGTTTTTCCTGACTCTCGGCATCACCTGATCTATCAGTGCAGCCTGCCACTATTAAGGATAAGATAATAATTATCAGGGCTATTTTCTTCATTACGGATTATCAGCATTTTCCGCCATCTGCCTCATGACCTCTTCATACTCAAGCGGGTGCTCATGCTTCATCTGTTCTTCAGAAAGGTTCCCTGTTATCCATGCTTTTGACATGGGGAAAACTTCAGGGCTGTAATGCACGTTCCACCAGTGAACGATGAATATGAACAGGGTCGCAAGAAGTGCTTCATCCGTATGGACAATGGTGGCAAGATGCACGTATGCATATGGTATGAAGTTCATTGCCTGGAAAGGGAACAATAATATTAGTCCTGTTACGCACAGCATCACCATTCCCCAGAATGCGCCCCAGTAGTCGAATTTCTCTTTCCAGCTGTACCTTCAGAATTTAGGATGCTCTGCTTTTCCAAGATAAAAGAATATTGTCTGCCAGAAATCCTTTGCGTCTTTCAGGGTAGGCCATACTTTCCTTTCAAAAAAAGGTTCTTTATCAACTAAGACATGGAAAACAATATGATATACTCCGAGAATTACCATTGTAATGCCTGCTGCGTGGTGTATCTGTGTCCGCATTTCAAATCCTCCTACAAGACCGATGATCACGGGTGACCACCAGGTATCAGGGAATTTTACTGGCATGCCTGTAACGACAAGAGCCATGAATGTGGCTATCATTACCCAGTGCTGTAAAAGTTGGTTAAATGTAAATCGTTTAAAGAAAACCTCACCTATTTTATTATCTCCTGTTGATTCATTCGACTTTGAATCTCTAACCGCCCTTTGCCTGCTCATAGCTACCATCTCCTTTTGAGCTTGAACCTGGAAAGGAAATCAAGAATTACCATGCCAGTAAAAAGACCTATAACGCCTGCTGTCAGTACCTTGAAGAATGACGCTATCCAGTATGCAAGGTCGAATGGCCCAAGGTAATATGCCCGCATCTGCTGGTTCATGCCTGTCTTGTTGAATACGAGTTCTCCTGAGTGCAGTGACTCCTTATCATGAACAAGACCTGCTGCAATCTTTGCATCGAACTTAATTCCAGGATGGCACCCCTCTTTGCCGCATGTTTTGGGGAGATTATCAGGGTATGTGCTGGATGTCGGGTCTGTGTGGAGTTTTGTGATATGGTTTTCGTGGCAGTCCGAACAGGTCGCAACCACTTCATATCCGTTCTTTAGCGCTTTCCAGTGGAATGATTCTTTATATGTATCCATGCGGTCAGTTTTTATACCATAATACCATGCGCTCATAATTTCCGGGTTTGAATGGCATTTTGCACATGTAACCGGGCTGTTATGATGGTTCGAAAGAGATTTGTTATCTTTTATCGTCCGTATTTCATGGATCCCGTGACAATCTGTGCATGTCGCAGCTTCAGGATGACCTTTTTTGATCTCTTCCCAGTGAATGCTCTGCTTGTAATCCTTTGCTTCCTGAACATGACATTTTGAGCATATGGTCGTTATATTGTCTCTTGTGGGTCTACCAATGAAATTTCCTGACATCACATTCGCGGATATTACGGTGGTACTGGGTTCCTCGCTCCCACCATGGCAATTCGCACATGAGAAGCCCATCTCATAATGAATGTTGTTCCTGAATTCAGTGACTGTTTTCGTATGGCAGTGATAGCAGGATACATCCTGCTGGGCAGAAACAACCGGTATTAATAGAAAGAGTACTGTAATCGTAATCAATGCGTATTTCTTTGGCAAGCTGCTGATTAATGACATTAATTTTTTACCTCACTGGATCGTTCTAATCGTATTTTGAAATATTGGTATATCCCATGTACTCCGTTTTTCTCGTTTTTAAAGTTAATGCCTTCTCGTTGTGATGCTTTAAATAATTTGTGATTTTTATAGACTTGAACCATTTAATCTATCATTTATATCTATTAAATAATCCTGAATCTGAAAATAAAATAGGCAATTTCATATATTGGTATGACCGAAATATATTAAATGATAGAAGTTGAGGTAAAAGCGCGCGTAAAAGATCCAAAACTTGTGGAAAGATCGATCGTTGCGCTGGGGGCATCGCCTATTGGAATTGAGACACAGGCAGACACTTATTACAGTGCGCCATATCGTGATTTCGCAAAGACGGACGAGGCATTGAGGATAAGGGTACAGGACGATAAGTATTTCCTGACATATAAGGGTCCCAAGATGGACACTGTCTCCAAAACCCGAAGAGAATATGAGGTGGAGGTTAATGACGCGAACTGCATTGGCGATATTCTTTCCTCCCTGAGCTTTTCCCCGGTCGCAACCATTGTCAAGAAAAGAAAAAAGTACAGGCTGGGTGACTTCATTATTTCACTTGACGAAGTGAGAAATCTCGGGGATTTCATGGAAGTGGAGATCTCTATCCGGGATTCAAAGTCATATGAAGAAAAAGTTGAGAGCATATTCAGGCTTTTTGAAAAACTGGGCATGAACAGGGACGAGTCCATCAGAAAATCCTATCTTGAAATGATACTTGAAAGATCATAGATCGTTCGTCTATCATAGAATAAATTTATATACTGTTATTCTCTTTTCAGGCGTCTATGAGTGTGTTCAGTTCACTTGACTCCCGTCTTCAGGAATCCCTGGCAAAAAAGGGTTTTACTTCCCCGACTGAACCGCAGGTGAAAACCATCCCTGCAGCGCTTGCGGGTGAACACGTCCTTCTTATCGCACCTACTGGTTCAGGCAAGACCGAATCGGCTGTGCTTCCGGTATTTAACGCCATAATGCAGAAGAATGAGGAACAGAGGCGGGGGATCTCAGTGCTTTACATCACACCGCTTCGCGCCCTTAACAGGGATATGCTGTCGCGGCTTGAATGGTGGGGAAAGGAGCTGGGTATAAAGGTCGCTGTGAGGCATGGTGATACCACAGCGTATGAGCGCCAGAAGCAGTCTCTTAAGCCTCCGGATTTCCTTGTCACGACCCCTGAAACGCTTCAGATAATGCTTACCGGAAAACGGCTTCGTAACAACCTCAGGACTGTTACGCATGTGGTCATCGATGAAGTGCACGAACTGGCATCATCAAAGAGGGGCGCGCAGTTATCAATCGCGCTTGAGCGGCTTGTGGAAGTGGCTGGAGAGTTCCAGAGAATAGGGCTTTCTGCGACCGTGGGGAGACCTGATGAAGTGGCGCGTTTTCTTGCAGGAACAGAGAGGTCTGCGCGCATTGTCGAAGTTTCGCTCTTAAAGCAGCTTGACTTCAATGTGATATCCCCGAAACCATCATCTAAGGATGAAGCATCATCGAAAAAACTCATGTGTTCGCCGGAAGTGGCGGCGCATCTGCGTGTGATCTCTGATATAGTGGAAAAACACAAGTCAACGCTCATATTTGTAAATACAAGAGAAGCGGCTGAGATGCTTGGTTCAAGGTTCAGGATGCTGGGTCTCTCGATCGGCGTTCACCACGGGTCGCTGTCAAAGGATGCGCGCATAGAAGCTGAGAATAATTTCAAGGGAGGCATCCTTCGCGGACTTATCTGTACATCATCCATGGAGCTTGGAATCGACATCGGGGACGTAGACCACGTGATACAATATATGTCTCCGCGGCAGGTCACGCGCCTGATACAGAGGGTGGGAAGGTCGGGTCACTGGGTAGGGGAACGTTCAAGCGGGACGATAATCACGATGGGTCCAGACGATGCTGCCGAATCCTCTGCGATAACAGGGCGGGCAAGAGCAGGAAAGATTGAGACCATCGAGCTTCATGAGGACAGCGCAGATACGCTTGCGAACCAGATATGCGGGATGGCGCTTGATTTCGGGGAGATCCCTGTTGAGAAGATATATTCGATAGTCAGGAGAGCCTATCCGTTCCGCGCTCTTAAACTTGAGATGCTGCGCGCGGTCATCAAACAACTGGTGGATACGCGGCTGATATGGTTCGAGGACGATAAGGTCGGAAAGAAGCAACAGTGCCTGCATTATTTTTACGAGAACCTTTCCATGATCCCTGACGAGAAGCGCTTTGAGATATTCGATATCGTGAGCGGCAAGACAGTTGGGGCGCTGGATGAAGTGTTCGTGGCTGATTTTGCAAAGCCTGGGGCTGTTTTCATAGCAAAAGGAGAGATGTGGCGCATAATCGAAGTTATAACCGAAAAGAGCAGGATAAAAGTGGAGCCGATAAGAGACCCGGGGGGGGAGATACCTAACTGGTCGGGAGAGGAGATACCCGTGCCGTATGAGGTGGCGCAGGAGGTGGGGAGCATAAGAAAACACATTATGGAGAAGCTAGAAAGAGGCGTGAGCGCAGAAAAGATCATCGAGGAGTTCGGGAAGGAATATCCCGCAGATAGCGAAGCAACGGGTGTGATACTGGAACTGATGCAGAAACAGAGAAAAGCAGGTTTTGCAGCACCGACTGATGATACCGCGGTCGTTGAACAGGAAGGAACTTCGATCGTCATAAACATTTGCGGCGGGCACAGGGTGAACGAGACACTGGGGCGTGCGCTCACTTCTCTTCTCGCGGCAAGGTTCGGCGCAAGCGTTGCGATGGAAATTGACCCATACAGGATAAAGCTGGAACTGCCCAGGATGTTCAATGCCCAGAGGATTAAAGAGATGCTCATGACCACAAGCCCTGAGCACATAGAGCCAATTATCGAGATGACTCTAAAGAATACAATGCTCCTTAAGTGGAAGATGGTGCATGTGGCGCGTAAGTTCGGGGCACTCAGCCGCGATGTGGATTATGAGCGCATAAGCATGAAGAAGCTGCTTGATGTGTTCGAGCATACGCCAATGTACGACGAGGCTGTTCGCGAAATATTCCATGACAAGCTGGATATCGAGCGCGCAAAGACCGTTCTGGAAAGCATCCAGAAGGGCAGTATGAAGCTTGTGGTGCAGCGCGTAAGCCCGATAGGCGAAGCTGGGTTCATGGGAGGAAGGGAGCTTATGGCGCCTGAGAGGGCGGACAGTTCCATAATCATGGCTCTTAAGAGCAGGATAATGGATGACCATGTAATACTTTTCTGCCTGAACTGCAAGAAGTGGAAAGTCAGCACTGTGGTTAAAAGGGTGCCAGAGAAGCCGGAGTGTCCTCTCTGCAGCAGCAGGCTGATAGCTGCGCTCAAGCCCTGGGAGGAGGAGGAGATCAAGCTTGTGAAGAAGCCTGATAAGGAGAAGACGGGGGTGGAGAGGAAGAGGACGGCGCGGGTGTACAGGAACGCCAGCCTTGTGCTTTCGCAGGGGAAGACTGCGGTGATAGCGCTTGCGTCACGCGGCATTGGACCTGATACTGCTTCGAGGGTGATAAGGAAGATGAGAGAGGATGAGGAAGAGTTTTATCGGGATATACTTATTGCGGAGAGGAATTATGCGAAGACGAAGAGGTTCTGGGAGTAGTAGTAAGGTCACGAACGTTACCAGGGCTATGTTAGTTATCTGTAATGTGAAAATCTTCTTCAATGTGGTTTCTGCGGCATGGGCATAGGCGGAACGATCCCCGGCTCTGTCTCCTTTTCGAACTCTTTGTCCTCCCACATATCGTATGCGATCGCGACCGCAGCAGCCTGGGTGATGATGGCGAAGGAGTTGATGACATGCAGGAAAAGAATGAGCCCGTAAATCGAGACATTGATGAGCGGGATGAACCACTCCTTGCCAAAATCAAAGAAGAGCAGTGCGCCGAAGATCGCCACAATCACAGAGATGTTGAAACACGCTTGAGCGATGCGCTTCACGCGACCAGGGACGCGGGTCTTTCGGAGCCCGGAGAAGTTGTAGAACGCGAGACCCACGATGGCGGCGCCGAGGATGACGTGCAGGTAGATAAGGACAGGCGAGCCTCCAGGGGTCATCGCAAGGAGGAACTCGATGAGTACGATCCAGATCATCGCATACAGAGCCGCCCATAGTTTCATTTTAACCAGCTCCCATGGAATAAAATATGATGCTTGAAACCTATTTTATTAAATGCATATCCCTTTTTTGACATAGCCCTCCATTCTGATAATTTGAATACTTGTATATTTAAATCTTTTTGAAGAGCCTGGATAATTCCCATCCGAAGGTATGTAATTTCACGGGTTAAAATTCCAGGATGGTGCGCTGGAAGGGATCATCCACAGCATGTGTCAGCACCTTGAAGTTATTCTTTATCCTTTTCATGATATTCACAGGTATGCCTGTATGTCTCCAGATATTCCAGGGCTATTTTTTGATGGACTCGTTTATCCCATTCCTTGATCTCGATCCCGACGATGTAGAATCTCTCAGATCGCTTATAGACCGCGATTATGTCCGCAAGATTACAGATGCTCTCACGACAGAGGAATGGTTTGAGGTGCATCTCGGATGTATGGAATACGGGATCGCCATGCTGAGTAATTGATTTGACGATGGCATTTGAGTTGATAGTCATTCCGAAGCTTGAGAAGTGCATGGGGATTAGAGGGGAGGCTTATGAGATAAGAGCGAGGAGAGGGGGGTGAAAGTATTAACGATCTTAATAACCGAGAGGTTAAGGAATATATGTTTGAAATTATCGGACAAGACCATCATCTCTACTCATGAACTTCAGGAACGATTTCAACAGATATCAGGTTCTAACTTTTTCTTTAATTGATGGAGGGTTACCACAACATTTGGATAGGGGTTAATGGTCTCTAATTTTTTCTTCTCGTAGATATCACAGCAATCAATGTACGTCTGTTCAGAATAGACACCCCTCGTTCATATAGTCCCTGATATTTTCCCATGCCTCGAAATTATAGATACCCCGGAGAAAATACTTATATAGTTCTCTGCTGTCCTTTAATCCCATGATAAAAACCACAGGTCTTTTTTGTATTTTTCAAGATTATCTCTATCAGTCCCTTACAGGAGTTTGAAACCGTCGATATATTTTTTATTATTTTTAGGACTAACTTTTTCTCCTTTTTTCCAGGAACTTTTTCAAATCTCGTTTTTTCATTCTATTAAATATGGGCAAATCTAAATAATCATCAACCCCATCTGGAGTTTCTGCATCATAACATTTAGTTTTATAAACAACCCACATATGGGGTGTTAGAATATCATCACCATCGACTTGACTTGAATCTTGTAAAGTAGCTTCATCGCCTATTTCATATGCAATACTCATGGCAAACCATGAACAACAATCTTCATTGATTTCCTGCGGATTTCTCCCCCATCCCTTTGATTTAAATAATTCTTTTGTTGACTCAATAATTTCCCCAATGCTTTCTTTCATATTCTGACCTTCCATTTGATTCACCTTCTTGTGAACTATTGCGAATCATCATTGGCTCATGTAAGATTTTATCTCCTGTCTTCATATTGCCGCCGACTCCATAAACTTTCTCAAAGCCTCTGAATTTGAAGAAATGAGAGATGCAGGGATATGACTCGCATCAATGTTGGTGATTGAACATAAATTTGACCTTGCAAAAGATGTTCAACTCAATACACTGTCAGCCGATTTTCTGTCCTCCACTTTCTGTGCAGTTACAACAACGTTTGCTCCTTCCCTGCCCAGCCGTCTTGAATCTTCCGCACCCAGGGACGCGCGCAGGCCGGATCCGGGCTATGAACGAACACTATGGGCGGCGGGGGCACTCATGGCAAATAACGGAATATTGACCACGGAGCACATAGAGAGAACAGAGCTTTGCCGCTTTTCTCTGTGTCCTCTGTGCCCTCT